>ERZ794946.460-NODE-460-length-16426-cov-2.837456_pt1 | contig 16426 bp, 24 predicted proteins | sample MGYA00433072_ERZ794946 | MGnify/ENA primary metagenome ERZ794946 (study PRJEB30137, sample SAMN04331413) | food metagenome | isolation source: Y3 must sample point D1 replicate A | place: Australia: South Australia | collected 2014 ...
GTATCTGCAGGCTGCTTCCACTCGAATTTCCTAGATCTGGAACCAAATCTACTCTACCTTTCCGTTCATTATGCAACGATGGTGTTGCTCTTCAACCGTCACTTCCAGAAGCTCGCGATCACAAGCGTCCTCCTGCTATTTACTAGCTTACTCTATTTCCATCAGCCATCTATTCCATATCTCGAGCACAAAATCACTCCGCTTCCCAGCAAGAACCATGACGCCGAGGCTCTCGGTAGCTACTCTCTGAAGCCGCTTGTCTATATATTCCCACAGTATTATGTTTTTGAGGACAACAACAGACTGCATGGAGAGAACTTCACCGAATGGGTTAATGTAAAAAAAGTGACACATAATTCCTTCGGCCTGGAAACAATTAGACCACATGAATCGATCGGATTCTATAATGGCCTCGAATACGGTACTCGGGAGCGTCAGGGCCGTTTTCTACGGGATCATGGTTTTCATGGCGCAGTCTTCCACCAGTAGGTCAAAAGGGAGCCCTCTACTTCCGCTTCTCATAACCACACCCGACCTCAATGAAAATATGCCTTACTTGCCCTTTCCAAGATACACTTGATGAGGCATTCGCTAACTCACGTGCTACCTCAGTTATTGGTTTGCTGGCCGACCGGTGATGGAGCATGTCATCCAAAAGATGCTAGAAGATGGCGAGCCAAATATCCCGTTCATGCTGAGCTGGGCGAATGAGCCTTGGTCTGCTCGCTGGGATGGCTCAGGTGCCAGTGGCAAGGTGTTGATTGCGCAAGATTATGGCTTACATGCTGCCTGGAGAAAGCATTTTGAATGGCTTCTGCCTTTTTTCAGACATCCGCAGTACATTCGATCGAACGGGAAGATCCAGTTCGTGGTTTACAATCCAACGCATATTGGCCACATTGGCCCTCTGATGTTCGCGGCTTTCCGCCGGTGGGCTATTGAGGACGGTCTCGGCGGCATGGACATCATCGAGACACGATGGGGAGAAGGAAGCGACAAAATCCCAGACTCGTGGGCAGGACACCCGCCAGATGCTGTTAACGAGTTTGCGCCGCATGCTGGTGGGCGTGACCAGGCTCTGTATTCATCGTTGAAGAAGATGGCACGAGTCTATCACCGAGGTACATTGGTGAGTCCGCCAATTCGTGGGGCTTATTCCAGAACTACGATGTTTCATTTCGATGAATCAATTCTAGAAGAAGCGAGATGACTTGGGTATGTTACGAACAATGGTAGCTAATTTCGAATCAATTCCAGGCGTGCTGGGATACTACTCCTCGACATCCTACAGACCACCTAGCAGTCTCACTGCCCTTTTGTCATCCCAGAACATGGGGAAACCATCTTGTTGAGATGTTTCGGAAGATAAAAGCAGAACCAGTACGTTCCTCAGATAGTGGCTATCTCCGACGATCAGTCGTCAAGCTCAAACCGGGAGGAGTTCTTGCTGATATCACGATCAACATAGAACCCGATAGGGTCGGAAAACTTCTTCTTCGTGAATGCGTTAAATGAGTGGGGCGAAGGTAATTCTATTGTAAGTGTGATTTCTCTTCAGATCCTTACTACCTCTACTGTGGTCACGGTATATGTCCGTGACCTCCTTGACATCAGAACGCCTTTACTAGACATTCAGACCCGGATACTAACTCAGACGTGTCGCCGCTTAGGAACCCAGCGCTCAATTTGGTGATGGGTATGGCATCGCCATGAAAATGGCCATAGAGACTTCGGCAAGAGAGCATGTATGGGCCGACATCTCCAACGCAAAGAGCCTTGCGCAAGATAAAGAGGTTTCTACTACTTTGGAAAGAGAGCCGGATGTTTGTGTTCTTATTCGTGCCTCCCCCACCCACGCAGAGGATCGCATCTTCAAACTATCAGCTACCCTACGGTCTCTCCAAGCACAGCACAATTCTAATTGGAGAGCTGTGGTTTATCAGTCCGACAGAGCTTCATTTCCTGAGCTTGGTATGCTGATAATAGAAGCTCTTGATGCCCGGATAATGCACGTTGAGGTGTCTAAAGACGTTGTCATCCCAATTGCGGAAGGTAACGATGAAAGTTTTCTGGCAACAGACTGGGTGATTCGGAGCCTGGCGACTTTAAATCCTGTCTGTGCGACTGCAAGATATCTGCTCGTTACCACAGGTTCAAACACTTACGAGCCGGGTGCCTTTGACTCCCTTTCCCAATCCCAAGACCTGATAGGCTTGAATGTGGAGTCCCGACAGCGTGTCTGGGATCATCCCCAATTGCAAGACAAGACTTGGAGTAGTCGTTGCTCCCAACTACAGGATGTACGATTTCGAGTGACCATCGTCATCTTGAATCATGTACTGACAATTATCCAGCTGAGCTCCAAACTGTGCACTCATTCAGCACCGACTCTATCGACTTTCGATATTTCAGCAACCTTCTTCAATTTGTAAGTGGCGTTCGCATTCAAGCATTCTAGTATCCCCACCCTCGTACTATGCATGCACTCCTTTGTTCAGAACACCTCGTGGCGATATTTGCTGACGTTCTGGTCACCTAGCGCCAAGTTTCAGGCCGAAAACCATTCCTTTGACCGGATTTTCCATGACTTTCCACGCCCACAAGACGCATCGTTCGCCGAATATCTTGTCAAACAACTCAGCTGGAGCTTCGCCCCCTTCAATGGTGGGGAATGCCACGTGTTGCATAATCCGGCATATAATTCTTGCCTCAGAACCGGCAATTTCTGGTTCGACTCGCCAATCTACGAAGAGGTGGGATGCTACTCCACAACAAAATTGATTCAATTGTTCGAGAAAACAAGCCCAAATCTCGAAGTGTTGGATCTCGAATTTTTCAGGCAGAATGGGTATTGCGTGAGGTACAAGGAGGAAGCGTATAGGAGGATGCTGCCGATGCCCAGCAATGTGTGAACTCGGAATGCATCGAAAGACGCACCGGCGACTGGAGTAGACGGACAGGTCATGCCAATGTTGGATATGCACAATTCACACGCATTACCTGTACATGAAACATATCAAGGGTATCTGGAAGGTCGACAGAGCAAGGTCAGTCCACCGAGCCGAGCTTATACTTTTACGATTCGGCCCTGTACTGAAGAGACGGTGGCACCCAAGGCAATTACAGTCGGTTAGCGAAGCTGCTAGGCAGGCAGGAGAGAGGCACAAGCGAGAGGATACGTCGTGGTAACTCCTGTCTCTCTTCCTGCATTGAGTCCTCATTCGGAAGCCTTTCGCACGGACGAGACTTTGTATATCTCTGGATGCACTGTTCACCAGGCTGAGTAAATGCTAGTAGAGCAAGAGCATCGCAGTATCCAAGATTAGTCACCGCAGCGCAGCGTAGAAAAATCAACATACACAACTTTCAGCAACGCAGGTACACCTGGATGCGCGTGTCGAGCTTCTTTTAATCTTTTTCCGGGATAGCTTTGAACCTAACAAGACCCACTACACTTGTCGTCGCACCACATTCGCCTTGACCAGTCTCATCATTCTGATTCCGCCCGGTTTTGGCACAGTAGCCTTGCTGGTAGTAAGGAGGAAGCATGCCAGTCACTATCTCTCATTGATAATCTAGGTAACATCAACTGTTGTAGGTTTGCTTTTGATCATGTTACTTGCTAAGGTCGATGGTGGAGGTGGCGATGGCCTAGGCGGGACCTCATTCATGATTGAGATCCTGGCTTCCATGTAGACCCTCACTGGCATCATGATTACTTCTCGATCTGTCTTCATTGCGGTGTTTGGCAGTCTCCACAAACTAGTTCACTGCGTAAATTCTGACCGCAATCATCAGTGCAGTCTTGAAGAAAAAAAGAAAAAAAAACCACCATCTTCGAAGCCGGTGGGCGGAAAGGATGTGTCGAACTACACTTGTGATGAGGAAGGTGATATTGGTACACGAGTGTGCTTGTGCTTGTGCTTGTGTAGCAAGATGTTGTTTCGATGAGATGCAAAGACATCATAAGTTTCGCTCGACGAAGCTCCATATATACCTTGACAACGTCCCAGGAAGCAAATCATCAAGTGGTCCCATGGTCAAAACAGCTCGAATGGAACACTCTTCCAGACGAGGACCGGCCAAGTGAACGGCAGTCGTAGCACTATAGCGTTTCACCAGATCTAACAACATACTCATCTCTACTTCAAGAATACACAGCATGATATAATGGCAGTCCATCAGGTGCACTAAACTTTGATGCAGCACAGACAAACGGAGATCTCCTGGTGGCCAAGTCGTTGAGTCTATATCGACTAGCGTAAAGCACCTGAATGTGGCTGAGATGTGAGTATTGGAAGCTTCTGTCTTAGCCAAAATTACTGCGGAAAAGGGACACCGCAGATGGTGAATTTGTGGCTCTTGGAGGCCCATATGAAACTAGTTGGTCAGGCCTTTGGAATGTATCATACGAGCAACACTCGTTACCTACGTAGTGATCCTGGTCGCTTGTACTGAGGTTGTGCTGTAGACCCGTGATATTTGGGAAGCTACTTTTGCTGAAGAATAATGATTATTGGATTATACTATCAGGCGCTGAACATGTAGCAAACATCTTCAGGCCAGGAAGATAAGCTCACATTATTTAACAGGAGTGCCACTATGTAAAACGAGCCAGAAGGGCGCATCCAGTGCCTCACCCGGAAATGTGATTTGCCTGCTTTATTTGTGTATGTTCTTACAAGAAATTACGGTACACACACTGTTCAGACATTTGTTTACTTATACCATCTTTGGTCGATGTCGATTCAACATCCAATCCAAGCCCTCGAGTCCAGCTGACGGGAGCTGCGCCACTAGCCTGCCCTGCCCCGTTGGCCTCGTACTAAAGCAGGACCAAGACCAAGACCACCAGCCCAGCGTCGCAATGCTGGCAGGTCCTTCCTCAGAACCTCCCGTCAAGAATGCCAAATTGACACCTGCGGCCTCGTCGAACGGAAGGAAACATTCAAACCCTAGCAAGTACAATTTGTAGTCGGTATTCCCTCGCTCTGTCGAGAAGGACAAAAACAATCGCAATTGCGATCCTCTTGTCAGCCTCACTTCCACTCCCACCTCCACACCCACCTCCACACCCACCTCCACACCCACACTACCTTTCCTCTACCAAAATGGCCGACGACAACAATCCCGATAGATTGCTCTCCGAGCCCGCCGATTTCAACAGTCAGCATCGCGAAAGGACTGGTAGCATGTCGCTTGGAGCAGGAGCAGCGCCAAATGCCAATGGCGACGATGCTTTCCCTCTAAACAATGGAGACTCAACGACAACTGCCGCGCACCAGCCTCTCCCTTTCAACCCAAATGCGAAGGCCGTCCGTGACGTTATCAATTCTGAAATAGGAGTGTCCACCCTGCTGAACCGTTTGAAGCAGAGCATCGCATCGGCGAAGGTAGGCCCCCCATTGCTAATTGCGCAGTATTCACGCTGAAATCATATCTAGGAATTTGCTACTTTCCTTAAGAAACGGTCTACGCTAGAAGAGGAGCATTCGAACGGACTCAAGAAACTCTGCCGAATAACGGCCGAGAATATCAGAAGACCGGAGCATCGACATGGCTCGTTCCTGCAGTCTTACGAGGAAGTTACGAACATCCACGAACGAATGTCTGATAATGGAGCACAATTCGCGACGTCGCTACATCAGATGCACGAAGATCTTCTGGAGATTGCGTCGAATATAGAGCGTGGGCGTAAGCATTGGAAAGCAACGGGCCTCACTGCAGAGCAGCGAGTGGCCGATTCGGAAGCAGCTATGAGAAAGTCCAAGGCCAAATATGATTCATTGGCAGAAGATTATGATCGAGCTAAGACCGGAGACCGCCAACAAGGCAAGAAATTCGGCTTGAAAGGTCCCAAATCGGCACAGCAACACGAGGAAGATCTTCTGAGGAAATTGCGAGCTGCGGATGAAGACTATGCTGCCAAAGTACAAGCAGCACAAAGCCAAAAGGCGGAACTTCTTTCCAAGACACGGCCAGATGCTGTCAAGGCACTCGAGGATCTCATCAGAGAATGCGATTCGGCACTGACACTGCAGATGCAGAAGTTTGGTAAGTGGCGTATCTATGTCCGGCTGCTAGTTCTGACTGGACCAGCATCCTTCAACGAAAAACTTCTCTTGAGCAATGGACTTAACGTCAGCCCGCTGAAGGGTAACGAGTCTGGAAACCAGCCTCGTAGTCTCCGTGAGGCTGTGTACGCCATCGACAACGAGAAAGATCTGAGCAACTACATCAGCAGTTTTGCTAACAAGGTCCCTGCTCGAACTTCGGAGATCAAGTACGAGAAAAATCCGGTAAGCCATTTCCATCCATTGATCGTACGAAACTAATATTGCAAGGTTCTCAACCCCCCCTCTCACAATCTCCAACCTATGGCTATCCCCAATCAGCGTCAATCAGACCCTCAAACGCCCTTTGGAGCACGGCCGACCCAAGGCCCTCCGCCATCTCTCAATGCATCACAACCTCCACAACAGGTGCAGCAGGCAAATCAATCGTTCTCTCAACATTCTCCGCCAGCTGTCCAGCACCATGAGCGCAGTTTCAGTCAGGGACCCTCAGTGCAACAGGGGCCCTCAGTGCAACAACCTGGAGCCATGCAAGGCGGAGGTCCCTCTTTTGGGCCTGGACATGGTGCTTCATATGGTTCTGGCTCGATCAGCGTCAGCGGTCCTCCACAATTATCGACACTTCCCTTCCAAGATACACAGACGCCATCATCTCAACAAGCCTTCCAGCAGCCCGCACAAGCTCCTCTAGCCCAAAACTCTTACTCCCAACCTCCACAAACACTCAGTGCTGTCAACCTTCCCCCATTGAAGCCAGTATTTGGAATGAGCCTTGAACAACTATTTGAGAGAGACGGATCGGCCGTTCCCATGGTCGTATACCAATGCATCCAAGCCGTAGACCTCTTCGGCTTAGAAGTTGAAGGGATATATCGCTTGTCAGGGACTTCGTCCCATGTCAACAAAATAAAAGCTATGTTCGACAATGGCAAGTCTTTGAATCTTGATCATCGTTGAATAGCGCACTGATTAGTACGCAGATGCTTCAAAAGTGGATTTCCGCGATCCAGCAAATTTTTTCCACGATGTTAACAGTGTTGCTGGTCTTCTTAAGCAATTTTTCCGTGATCTCCCAGATCCTCTGCTGACAGCCGAGCATTACGCTGGTTTCATCGAAGCTGCCAGTGAGTATGGAACGCCGAATGTCCCTGCTATTGTTAACAAAGTTACCCAGAAAATGACGATGACATCGTTCGTCGGGATTCATTGCACGCTATAATCAACAGTCTCCCAGATCCAAATTACGCAACATTGAGAGCATTGACGCTACACCTGAATCGCGTTCAGGAAAATTCGCCTGTGAATCGCATGAATGCCAGCAATTTAGCGATCGTCTTTGGACCTACCCTTATGGGCGCAAATACTGGACCGAATATTCAGGATGCAGGTTGGCAGGTTCGCGTCATCGACACGATTTTGCAAAATACTTATCAGATTTTCGATGATGACTGAATCACGCGGGGGCATGTAGGGGAGCGGAGAGGAATGGTTGACACGCCATCTGGTAATGTACAATACATAAGGTCAAGAAGCTATTGGAATGATGCGACCAAGACCCTGAATTTAATATCTCGCGGCACACTTCGCCCAAGGCAATTGAAAAAATGGTTAGTACATGTCCGGGAATGCTTGTGTCTCGATGACCTACGGAATCGGCCAAATAAGATGGCAAACGCCTCATGCAGGAGCAAGTCGACTCGTTGACTTTAGTACTCAGAGTACTAGCTTAAAGAGAGAAGCCATGCCTGTCCAGACACAGGCAATGAGGTGGAAGAGGTAGATACGGGATAGAGATAACTCTTGGGCACCCAACCGAAATTGGCAGTTCTCCCGTATTCTCGTAGTATGATGGTCGCAAGACCACCAAGCGAACAACCTGCTCGCTCCTCATGCATGGTCATCACCATCGTGTGCTGTCCTACCCTACCAGTACCTACTTATCTACTGCAGTATGCAGTCCAGTACAATGTACCTACCTAGGTACAATAAATCCAAACCCTAGAAGACCAGGCAAGATTCCGTTGCCTGGACCTGGCGGTGACCACTTGCACTTGCACTAGCTGTCGCTCCGGGCGTGGCCTTTTCGTCCTGGTCCCACGCGCTCTCCCATTCCACTTCAACTCCCACGCCCCCAGCCTCGCTAAACTAGCGCTGCAGCTGTCTTCGCTTCTCTTACGAAAGTTTTCGTCCTTCTTTTTTCCCTTTTCCCACTAAATCAAGATCGAGGATACATAAGTACATGAGGAGTGAAAGACAGTTGCATCGCGTTGTACTACTTCTTGCATAACTTAGCTTACAACCATCCGAACAACTCGACAGACTTTTTTTACTCACAGGGCCAACCAGATCGGTCTGTCTATTACGCGCCTCACTCCTCCACGCCAGTCCCGTTATCTTCAATACCGTCTCCATCCGATTCTCGCTATCAATCCCAGTATGGGTCAGCCATCCACTCAAGCAAGCAATGCAATCATCTACTTGTCATATGGTGCATTCCTGTACGCAGCAGCAGAATTCTATTATGAGCGAGCTCGCTGACTTGTCTTAAGTATCTTTGGGTGCTTTGTTGCATGGAAACTAAGGCATCAGTCAAAGGTATTTCCCATGCATGAGCACCACTACAGGGCTTCTATCGGGGGCATGATTCTAAACTTTGATTAGGGCGACTATCTGTCCTCAAACAGGACTCAAACTGGTCAGAATTCTCAATTACAGCTCCCAATTCTGCTTCCGGCCGCAAGTAAAATTGGTTCCATAGAACGCAATATTCAACTTGAGACATGTACATGTGCTGACTTGTGAAAAGCGTTACCTCTGGCCTTGAACTTCATTGCGTCTGGTTAGTAATGCTCACGCGCCTAAAACAAAATGGAATCAAGATGCGGCAGTCCTTGAAAATACCCACACAGCAGACGCAAAGCAGGTAATCTTGGTCAAAGCTCAAGATGGATATTCGATAGTGAAGAGGTTCGTCTCTACAAACATCGCTGGTTCTCCTGGAGATCTCTATTATCTCGAGCATGTCTCTGTCACTTGCTTCCTGATGGAGTCTATCCTAGGAGGACTAGCGCGGCTTCACTACGGGCGCGGAGTTGAAGCAGTTGCTGGTGATTCAACTTCTTACAGAAGAGATTTCTGGTTCTGTGGAAATGAAGCTGAGATTGCACCGTAAAACCCGAACAAGATAATGCTTGCGTGGGAAAGTGTCTGCCGCTTTGAAGAATTCCTGCCCCTCTCATGACTTTGAAGCTAATCTTAGCATCTTGAACACTTTAGCCCTAGGATCCGGTATCCTCTTTGCATATCCTCAGCTTGCAACTATTACTGGCGTCCAGGGAGTTGTGGTTTATGCAGTTGCTTCTGCGGCACCTCTCATGATTTTTGCCCTCCTCGGCCCTATCATAAGGAAGAAGTGCCCAGAAGGATTTGTGTTGACAGAATGGACCAGACAACGCTATGGCATCATCACAGCTCTCTACCTGTCATTCCTCACACTCGTGACCATGTTCTTATACATGGTTGCAGAACTGTCTGCTCTGCAACAAATCATGACTGCTCTTACAGGAATGGGTAAGGTTTTTTTTTTGCAAATTTCATCTCCTGGCCATGGTCTAGTATTGGTTTGGACTGTTCGATAATTTTCTGTCCGACATCTCTTTTCCCAAAGTGATCAAGATGCCCAGGTGCTGACTGTTCTTAGATGGACTTCCCATGGTTATTGTAGAATGTGTGGTCACAACGATCTATACATGTAAGAGGCAGTTGATTCTTCATTGTGCTGCGACTGACTGAAAGAAACAAGCTCTAGGAGGATTCAAAATTTCCTTCATTACGGACAACATTCAAGGTGCAATGGTTGTTGGACTGAGTAAGTAGCAATGTTATACATGCTCCGTACAAGCTAACATGTCTCCAGTCATCATAGCAACAATTACCGTTGGTGTTGAGACGAAGATAGACACATCACTCGTCGACTCGTCTGGACTCACCAAGCCAAGTCTCCTAGGCTGGCAACTTCTCTATATTCTCCCAGTTGCGATACTGACAAACGACTTCTTTCTCTCCAACTTTTGGATCCGTGCTTTCGCATCAAAGACGGACAAGGATCTTTGGATTGGCATTTCTGTGGCTGCTGTTGCTGTGCTGATCATCCTGACCCTCGTTGGTACATCTGGTCTTATTGCTACCTGGTCTGGAGCATTTGATCCGACCAATCCAGAACAGGATGGCAGCATTGCCTTCTTCCTTCTTCTCGAGCAATTGCCTGCCTGGACGGTTGGGATTGTCCTAGTGATGGTGGTTTCACTCAGCACAGCTGCCTTTGACAGTTTTCAATCTGCCATGGTCTCTACGGCGTCCAATGACCTGTTCCGCAACAAACTCAACATCTGGTGGATTCGCGGAGCAGTGATTCTCATCATTTTCCCAGTAGTGGTCATTGCTCTGAAAGCCCCCAGCATCCTCCAAATCTACCTCATTTCGGATCTCGTCTCAGCTTCCACTATTCCCGTCTTGATCTTAGGATTGAGCGACCGCTTCTACTGGTGGAGAGGCTTCGAAGTGGTTGTCGGTGGACTCGGTGGCATCCTCTCCGTCTTCATCTTTGGAACTATCTACTTTGGTAGCGCTCTACAAGGAGCCAAGCTCATGCTATTAGAACAAGGATTGTATGGTAATGACTGGAGTGCCTTTGGAGCATTTGTTGCTGCGCCTGTTGGAGGTTTACTCTGGGGCTTCGGGGCCTTGGCTGTAAGACTTACATACCGGTTCTTGGAGGCCCGGCTCAAGGGTCACCGATTTGACGCCCTTGATCGCCCGGCTTACCTCGCTAACACTACTTCTGAGTATGCCGACAGTGGTGAGATTCACACTGATCCCCGGGCCGGTCTCGTTACTGTTGATCACAAGGGAAAGTTTTTCTGAGCTATCTATGTGGGGCCAGGGCTTGCGCGCATCCCGGGCCAAAAGTGATGGGGAGGATGGTGTGGGGGCGTAGTGGTGAGATATGAGATCAGAAGAGTGTGGTTGCATTTATATGGTATCTGATTCTCATCGTTCGCGGGGCTTACTTGTCAAATTGACAACAGGACTATCTTTAATGTCATATCTTTTCCTGTACATATTCTTCATTCTGCTTGCTTCTCTGAGCAGTGTCCTGATTCTACCAGTACATAGTATAGATTACATTAATTACATCGGCATATGGCCGCCATACCTACATCAGCCGATTATTCAAGCTTCTTCCTCTCCCATTCCGTAATTTCCTCTAATGTGGTCTCCGAAGTTGTTCCCCAGACTTGCCAGTCGCCCTCTCTCCACCTTTCCGTCGTCCTTTGAACTACCACGTACTCCTCGACGTTTTTCTCCTTCCCAGATCCTGGTACCTGTTCCAATATACCACCCTTTCCTTTGGTCCACCTCGTCAACCTCTGTGTTGAAGAGATACGAACAACTGCTTGTCGAATAGTACCACCCTCTATTGGAAACCTTGCGCCCCTGTGAGATACCAAAATTGGCCCCTTGTTGTATTTCACCAGCTCCCAAACGACCTTCTCACCCCGTTGTCTATTGCCTATGCGACTTCGAAAGCTATCAAAAATCCCATCCGCACAGATCTTCCGCAAGGTAGACACATCGCCCTCCGCAAAGCTTGTATACATCTGTCTGTGGAGTGCGACAGCGGTTGGCGTGACATTCGAACGAGATAGCTTTATAGTACGCTTGAAGAACCCTTTCTTCGCAGGCGATGCGAGCCATAACACCAACAGGGAAACTCGATCTCGGACGCGGGATTTGACATGTTCCCACCTCACTTTTGCAAAGGAAGATGGAGAGTTAAACAGGCGCGGCGCATTACTGCCCGTGGGAGTTACAAAGGTATCTGAACAGCTTGGTCAGCGTTATTCCGGGCAGAACAGAACGATATACCCACGCTCAAGAAGTCCAACATCGGAAGGGTATTTCTGCATTTCCCTTGACACGACTCTCATGCTACGGTCCGGAGCCTGACGTGGACGCTGAGCCTGCATTGAACGGTCTTGGTATTGGAGAAAAGAGGATTGAGAGAAGCATTGTCGTCGTGTGGAGGTAGAAGGGTCCCGGAGAGCTTGGAGGAATGGCAGTGGCCGCCGAAATGAGTTCAATTGTGCCATGCTGATTGACAGCAATGCCAAACGTAGGGAAGGGAGAGGGGAAGGGGTTGGGTTGGGTTGGAGCGCGATGCTGAAGGTCAGGCTGTCGGACTTAATGGAAGCAGACACTTTTTTGAAGCCTGGTCATATAGGTCGGGTCGGGTCGCGGGACAATACTCCGTTCTCGGGTCGTTTTGTGCAGTGTGACAACCAAAGCCGATAGACACAATGTCCACACGTCTTTGAATACTTCCATTCCCGAGGAAGCGGGAACGCTTAATCAGAAAGAATTTCAAAGCACAATCAGGAGTAATGGTATCATACTTTATTTGACGTATTCAGAGTGGTCGCTAATGTATTGTCGGTATCATTTCCATTTTTTCTGTTCTGGGAGCTGAGTGCAACTACGGTCAACACAAGCTATTAAACGATACTTCCGTCGTCAACCTATTGATTGAAATATCTGAACATGAGAAAGGAAACTGGAAACAGGAATATAGACTGAATTTCTTCTCTGAAAGACACAGCGAGATAGTCCACTGGAGAGTGGCCACAATTCCCGTTTTCCCCTCGGTTTAGCCGAGAAGCTCACAGATACTTTCAGTCATTATCACGTACGGCATGTCATGCAAATTATAGTATGTGCAAGCTTCATGTTTGCGAAAAAAATCTGTGCCGAACTCTGTCCTAAAGGAGTGCAGGGCCAGACAAATGCTGTTGCTAACGCACATGTTGTAAAGAGCAAATCGCCAAGTCCAATGCCGAAACGAAGAGAAATACATCATCCCCAATCCCCATGTCATCAATGCGTTCTTGTTAAGAATCCGCGGGTATCAATCGAAACGCCCATTTCGAAGCAAGTCATAGACGAGGCGAGGCCAGAAGCTGAAAGAAAGGAATTTCGTGCAAACACACTCCTATCGAAGGTCCTCGTAATGACGGCTCGTGGGAAGAGTTCGATTGGCTTAGAAACCATGGACCTTGATATTGTGTTAGCTATACACTGCTATCACGAAGATCGCACAGCTTACCTTAATGGTCTTGGCATCCAGCTCGAGGCCTTCTTTCTTATCCGTGAGGAACTCCTGAACATCCTTGCGCTGATCGCCCTGAAGCTGAATCACCTCTCCCATCTCAGTATCAACCACGATGGTGCCATTGCAAGCTATCGCAGATACTTAGTATATCAACAAGGCATACGTCCTCGATAGCTGTACGTACCGAACTTCTTCTTGATGACCTTCAGAATCTTCTTCTGGTCAAACTTCTTTGGGAGACCTTGGACAGTGGTCAGAGTCTTACGACCATTTCGCTCTGTGACAGACAACATGGAGTCAGCAAGCCTCTCTTTCCAGCTATGCCCGGTGTCGTTGGTGCAACAGCCGCTGTGCCACCCCGAGAGTCATAAAGAGCACTTACGCTGGATACGAATGTGGATGTAATTTTGGGACTGCTTGGTCTCTCCAGTATCTTCGTCGGCTTCGGCGAAGGGGTCTATGTAACAGGGGATGTCAGCGCACACCTTTGGCAAATTCGCGCGATAAGAAGGGAAGGGGGATGGAAGCTCAAAGAGCACGACCTGAAGAGCAACGAGGCTCCCTAGGATCACAGCTCTAGCACGGTGTGTATGCTATAGACTTACCGAAGGTCTTGAGATTTTCGATTGACATAAACTCGAGTGTTCTTGGGGTCCTTGGGGGCAGGGTTTGTTGTGGGAAAGGTGGTTAATAGAGCGAGAGAGTTTCGCTGTATTAGAAGACAAGGGTCTGAAGTTGTGGTGATGTGAAACGGAGCTACTCGTCTTGTTGCAGAGTGAAAGATGCGCAGATGGAGATGCTTAAAGAAGAGGGGGTGTGTGGTGTTGCAGTTAGATCTGGATCGAAACGATGAAAGCTGACGAGTTGACGTTGAGTTGGGGCAAGGCGGCGGCGGCGGCGTGGAGGGGTTTTCTACCTTAGGTAAGAGCGAGGGAGCGAGAGGAGGGGCTAGAAACGGAAGGGAAGAGTCAAGGGAAAAGAGCTAAGACCAATCAGGCAACGCCGATAGACGGGAATGGACACGTGAGGGAGGAATAATTGATTCCCAACCTAGGTAATGGGAGGAAGGGCATGGTCATAGGCATAGGCATAGGCATGGGCATGGGGCACGGCAAGGCAGGGCGTCTCGACATCTGTACAGTATTGTACCTCAGTAGCTACCCAATAAATCCATGCATGTTTGCTTTGAGGCTGGGCTACTTGTGAGCTGAGCTGATCTGGTCTGATCTCATTTGATCATGAGAGTCCAGGAAGGGCCAGAGCACGATCGAGAGCGCTGAGGCTGAATTTGCCACTGCTACCTAGTTATCATATCAACCCTTTGACTCACTTCCTGACTTGATCCAGGTCTTGTTATTGTTGCTACTAGTACATTCACACGTTCACGGATTCTCTCCTTTGTTCTTTCTTTCGGAAGTGACAGTGTTGATAGGTCATCCCTCCATATAAGTAAATGGCCAACAGGTATTGATACCGGACTTCGGGAATCATCACGTTGCACGTATCAATCGAGGCTGTAGCCGCAAAGACGACAATCGAATTCAACGCTGCTTAGAATCCCAAATCCCCCATTCAAGTCCCCTTGTAAGCACAATCACATTCAAAGACAATGCGTCGAATGGAAGTCTTATAAAGCCGTCTGCCCATATCATACACGTCCTAGTATCATGCTATACACGCCATCAGGAAGGAGGTGCTGCCGCTGGAGCTTCTGTGCCAGTACCAGCGCCAGGTACCACAGGCGGAGGCAGAAACATCGGTAGATAAGTCTGTAGAATGTGTGATTAGCTGGTTGTTGGTGGAGTAGACAAAGAGAGGGGGCGTACCACAACAAGCGCCATAACTATTCAATGACGCTGTTAGCCATCAATGTTCTCGCGCACTGAGTATATGTACTTACTTCCCATGCCTACAGAAAAGTATGCAGGTTGGCTGGAAGTCCTCTTCGCCTCAGCGCTCTCTCCTAACCAGTTCTGAATTGCTAAAACCACAGATGCCCTATTCTTCATCAGCAGTTGCTCGCCGACCCGCGTGTCCTGTGCGTACCATCCAACAAACTTGTTCCTCGTGAACATGGCGGCCATTGGTAAGGTGCTTCCAAGAGTTCCGCTGAGATCACTGGCGCTTTCCTTCGCGGGGGGCATCTGAAATGGGATTACTGGGAGGAAGGTTAGCTTTGACGAGTAGAAACTCTGCGCGGGCAACCTTACTCAAATCAGCCCTTCGCATGTCTTTCTTGGTGGACATGGTTGCTGCTGTGTGAGGACACTCTAAGATCGAGGGTTGGCGGTAATCACTGTATGGTCGCAATCGATATCTTCTGGACAAAGAGAGAGGTTAAAGCTGGAGTCGGCGAATTATGCTCTCCAGAGGTAGAACTTCCGATGTAGCTGTAGCTGACAGTGGCTGGTTGGATAAGGTACGGGCGGTACTTTACCTAGGTAGGTACCTACCTGGTCCAGCTACCTTACGGATTTCCTTAGGTAGAGAAGCGGGAAGCGGGAAGCGATGGATCAAGGATCCAGCCTGCAGCCAACCAACCAGCTATGCTCAGATATACTGTCGTGTGCGTACTGAGCGATAGTCCCCTGTCTTCCCCAGATTTCAATCAAGTACGTACTGTACAGTACAGTACTTACTTCGTACTGTACTGTACAATACATAAGTCAAATTCGAATTCAAATGTACCTACCTCACGACAGTACAACCAGAACCAGCCAGGGAGCGTACTTGACCTACCTAGCGAAGTTAGCCGTTGGGGTCTTGGTAGCAATAGGTGCGCAGGCTCATCTCTTCTCGTTGCGCCTGTACATTCTCCAATTTTCGGGAGCATCTCATACGCATTCTGGTTGTTATCTGCGAGTGCAGCATGGATGCATCATACCAGGCCGATGGTCAGAGCAGGTTCTGGGGCATGCGTCCCTCTTCCTCTTTGATCTCTCTTATTCTACGTTTTGGGGGCAAAGTCAGTTGTCCTATCTCATAAGTGAACCGGCCGACTGCTTTCAGCAACTGTGCTATAATGATCTTCTTTGCACGATCAGAACAGAACAGCACAGCCAAGCTCTCCCCCCTCCTGCTTATACTTATACTTATCTCTACCCAGCTGCCCTTGCTGACGTCTCTCTAACTTACCTACCCACAGTACGGAGGTAGTACATTGTCCTGTCCTCTCCGGCCTGCT
>ERZ794946.462-NODE-462-length-16373-cov-4.497487_pt1 | contig 16373 bp, 9 predicted proteins | sample MGYA00433072_ERZ794946 | MGnify/ENA primary metagenome ERZ794946 (study PRJEB30137, sample SAMN04331413) | food metagenome | isolation source: Y3 must sample point D1 replicate A | place: Australia: South Australia | collected 2014 ...
ATCTTCCTCGATTTCGATTTCTGCATCTTTGTCAGCCATGATCCCTTCGCGACCATCGTGATATGACAACGTACCTTTAACCTCGATTTCACCAGCATATCTCACGCCAGTACTAGCCCACTCGACAGGCGCATCCCTAGGCAAACTCTCCACCTCCGCCACAAAACAAGGAGGTACACCTTCCCCCTTTGCTCCGATATCTTTTCTTTGCGTAGATGTCGTCGCCGCACTGCCATTGCCGAATTGTTGGCCATGCACACGATCCCAGAGATCGATATCTGCCGATTCCTCATCTTCGTCCTGGTCATCGACTGCAGGTTTCTCATGTGCGAGATTCCACGCTTTGATAGCGGTATTGACGCGAGAGGAAGCGAAGACGGGGGAAGAAGCAGAGATGAACGCTACAGCGCCTAGAAAACTAGAGACGTGCATGGTTTGTCCGATGCGCCAGAGATGTTGGAGTGCTAGGATCGCTTGGGTGGTAAAGTGTTTTGCTGGACTCATGTCTCCTTGGGTGGGGAATTCCATGGTAGGTGCGTGTAGGGGAATTTGACCTGCGATGTGGATTTGTTGCGGGAGGCTTGAGGGAGCAGGGGAGGGCATGACGATGGCTTGGGAATAAGGACCGATGTTTGCTGGGGCCCAGTAGGAGCGTGATTGCACGTGGAGACCTTGCTTCTGACTTGCGACTTCATCGTTGAGGACGATGGCTGAGAGGGAAACGTGTGTGTTGGTGGGAAGACTGCTGCCGCAAGCTATAGTTACTCGGGCTGGTGGGTTGGGGGTTGTAAAGTGGGAGCCGTAGGCTCGGTTTACGGAGCCAAAGGTGGACATGTCGCGGAGGAGGATTGTAGTGAAGGCGATTGAGGAGGGTTTGATGTCATGCTCTTTGGTTAGGCGTGTCATGATGTTGGCCATCTGCTCTCCTGCTGTAGCTCCTTCTGCCATGGCGTTTGAGATGATTGTGCTGGTATCTGTTTTCTGAATTGTCCATCCTGAGGTTGTACTGAGTGCCTCCCTCTTCTCTGCCTGTTTATCGGAAGTCGATGTCTGCTCGGCAATGTCACCTATTTTTATTTCCAGAGTTGCAAATTTATCGTCCAGCGTTGTTGGTTTCCGCAATTGCTCGTATGAGAAATCCGAAGAAGGCTCCTTCGGCATCAGACTTGCAGTCTTGATCTTCAAAGACGCAGCACCCGCCTCTCCTGTAACGACCAATCTATCCTCGTCCTCAATTTGGATCGAGTTCTTCCATAGCGGCCAAGGTCCGTCTACAGCAAGCGTCTCAAATTCTCCTCCCTCGCCAAGCGCAGCACCGTCACCAATGATACCGAACCTCTCCATTGCTCTCACAAGTCTAGTCTTGGTGCGGAAGCTAGCCACATTTTCCCATAAGAAGCTGTCATCAAGACCTCCAGAGGCTACTTTGATGATACGGGCATCCTGTCCTGCAGCAGCCATATCATCAAGCAGGGAAGTCTCGGCATATGGAGGCAAGAATGGATATTGCCAAAGGTAGGATAACGGCACGAGACCGAGACGAATAGCCACAGATTCCACTCTGGTGCGTTGATAGTCTGATAGAATAGCTCCAGTACTGACGGCATTGACCTCTGGGTGCTCAGCCATAACCTTTCTCAACAGCGGTACCAGACTCTCCGTCTCATCCTGCTCACCCTTCTGAGCGTCTGGCGAAGCATAGCTTTTATTCTGATCCACGGCTCCGCCCAATATCTCCTGTCTGTAGAGTGGAAGTCCAAGTGCTTGTTCGTAAAGCGGAATGACGGTGTGGCCTATAGTTTGGTACATGTAGCTGTCGATATCCTCGGAGCGCTCGCCATCCTGGGCTGGCGGATGCAAGTTTGCAAGAGCGACGACTTCGTGGCCATTGGCATGGCAGTGAAGAATCGAGAAGAAAGAGTCCTTGCCTCCTGAGATCAGAGCAACAACTTTCAGTCCTGGCATGTTTGGTGTGATGTTGCTATAAATGTACAAAATTTTGGACAGAAGTTTTTTGGTTTCAAGGTTGGCTGGCTAGTCACAGGGTCGCAGAGCGAGTTGAGTCTTGAGGAAAAGGCACTTCACGGTCCCCAGAGCACTGGAGAGAGAATGTTTGTGATGGAAAGTGATTGACATTTGCTATTACTGTAACAGTAGTCGATGTTGCGCAAAGGTTGCCCGCGCTGTTCGCAAACTCAGAAGACCTCCCGCAGACGCAATCCCCAATATCAGAACTTTATCGCGGTCCGCAAGGATATCCTCAGAGCATTGCACAGAGCACACGCTCCCTCGAAACTCCATCACAAAACAACAAATTACACAAAGCACGAAGAGATGTCCAGCCATCAGCACACCAACAGAGCCAATCGTATAGGCTCCGTCGGAAGTGGCTGATAAGACTAGGTATGCAATATTTTTATTCTGTGTCCACGGGTTGACGCCAGCCTCTCATATACGTTTAACAATGAAGTTAGGAAAGACCAGCAACAGGGGAAACTGTATAATACCCGGACGCCGCACGAATTAGAAGCCAGAGGGTCGAAGGGTGGAAAGCCCTTATATACCTCCACACAGAGAATTTTTCGGAAAGCTTTGGCCATAAGTCTGAGTCTTGGCAGCAAGTGTTTGATCAAGTGTTTTGGCCAGTTTGTTGGAAGCTTGGACTTTTGCGTTGTGCTCTCTTCTTTTCTTTGAAGCTGGGAATTTTTTCTTCCCTTTCTTCTTCCTATGGCCGTTGATGAACGATGCTCAGGCATCTTTATTATAATAGGAAGAGAATGATTCCCGCTGGGAACTTGATCTCAACATGACACATTTCTGAGGCCAGTCACCAAAAAGCATCTTTTTGCTATTTTGCTCGAGGGAAGGGAGTGCAAAGTTCTGACGGAGCATGTCTCGATATGTTGGACATGTACCACAGAATCTCGCCTGATCTTGAAGAGCTCGAGTATTTGATCGAAGGGAAATGGATTGCGCGATGTATGTACTGTAGACGTATGTGCAATGAAATCCAAGATCCCGTTCAATCTACTGTCGAGTTGCGCGGTCCCAAGAACGTAGCCAGGCTCTACATGCTGTCCTCCTTCCATCTACTTCTGACCTTTGCAAAGTTGTCCTTTTCTTGCTTGCCTCCCTTGTGCTCAAGACCCATTCCTCTCTCCACCCACATTTGCGAGCCCATCTCAGAAAGACGAGACAAGGCACGCGCGAATGCAAAGGCCTCTTCATCGCCGGAGAAGAAGTTGGACTTCTTCAACATGTTCATGTTCATGCCTAGGTCATCCATCATCTGACGCATCACGTCGTCAACATCTGATCCGTCGTTCAAGGCAGCCTTCGCATTGGCGTCACCCTTCTTGGCTGCTTGCTTGATTGCTGCGTCGACTTCCTCACGAGAGAGGAAGAGCTCGGTCAAAGGTACGGCTGTGGTGAGGACGAGTTTGGCGTGAGACTCGTAGACTGCATCGATGAATGTGATGAAGCGACGAGCTCTATCACGACTACGGTGGTCCATCTGCGGCACATTGCTCACGATGAAAGCATCGTAGTTGCGCATCAACTCAATGTAATCAGCCGCGCCAGTCGCGCGACCGATCAACTCATCAAAGTCGAAATGTGCAGCCTTTCCACTGGCCTGGGGGACCTGAATTGGACGGCCCCAAACATGACATTCGGCCGGGTGCGGAGGGTCCTTCTCGAAATCGCCGAGGTACTTGAACCAATGTGATATATGCGTGCTCGCAGCCTTGTTCAGGGGGAAATGATATACACCTGACAGAGGGCGAGGGATCTTGCGGTAGTCGGTTGGCGAATCGAGGTTCAGAACACGCAATTGGCGCTGAAGAAGGTTGATACAGGGCACGAAGGACTCGCGCTGGACACCGTTCTTGTAGAGTTCTGTGGGATGACGGTTACTGGTGGTTACAATGACAGTGCCATGGTGCATGAGAGACTCGACCAATCGTCTCAAGATCATGGCATCTGCCACGTCGGTGCATTGGAACTCATCGAAGCAGAGCACGCTGCTACGTTTGGCGATGTGAGCGGCCACGAAAGGAATGGCATCAATGTCGGTGCCATACTGCATCTTGACCTTATGCAGGTCACGGTGGACCTCCTGCATGAAATTGTGGAAATGGATGCGTGTAGCTCTCTTGATGTTTCCGGGCAATGTGTCGTAGAAAAGATCCATCATCATGGTCTTGCCGCTGCCAACATCGCCATACATGTACAAGCCTTTAGGCAGGTCGCTAGGTAATTCCAGACTCGATTGCATTTTCTGGCTGCCGAAAATTGCGGCAAAGAAACTCTTTTTGGGCTGCAGCGATTCTATCGTTGGTTCTTGCACTGTCGGGGGGTTGTAGTTGGCCAGCATATCGTGCAGATCTTGGAGCGATTCGATAATGGCTGCAGCAAATCAGTCTAGTTCACCTCGTATGGTGTCGCTGAACTTACTTCTCTGATGTTGATCATCTCTGAGGACGCCAGCATTGACACGGCGATCGTACTCGGCCACGGGGCCATATTCACCTTGAAGACGCGGGCTGTTACTGACTGAAGTCGGTCGTGTCCAGGGAGCCCGTTGTTCACCTACTCTTTCTATAGTCCGCCATGGACACTGTCGAGTTGGAAGTCGCGTAGGTTCGCTTCTTCACTTGGTGAGCTCCCCGCTGTCCTCTGACCCTGCGGTCGCTCCAGGATCCCATGCATCGTTGCGATTGTGTCTGAGTTTGGAATGGGTTGATGTTTTGTGTTCTTGCTATCCTTGGCCGAAGAGAGGGGTTTCCAGCACTGCGAGCAGCTCTAGTCACCCCTCTCAAGCCGCCCATGTACATCTGCCCGCTCATGGTGCTCTACCAGTAGCGGGGCTCGAGATGATCAGTTCCAAGTCGTAGAGATTGAAAAAGTTATCGTACGGTCGTGGTCAACTCTGTTCGGAGAGCGAACAGATCAGACAATAGAGGGTCCAGACTTTCAAGTTATAACCAGGTCGAAGAGCAGAGTGGAAGTTGGAAGTATCAGGTAGCCCATTCGCAATCGCTGCCCGGTGACGCCGGTCTTGATTGCCGCATCGCCGAGATGCGGGCCACGCGCCTCGGCTTTCGTTCGGCTTTTGCACATGTCAAGCACGAGGTTTGATCTGTCTGCATATAAAATGCTTCATTGATGCCAGACCCAGTGATCTGTCTGTTCCTGCGTCTAAGGTGCTATATAAATATCATAATTCATTCCGCTGATGGGTATTAACTGGCAACAGCAAGCCTCAAGCTACAGGCTTTCTCAATTTCATCCCTTTGCAATCCATCCCGACCAGACGAAGAAGTCGAACAGTTTCCCTGCCTTCGTCGTATCGATCCTGCAGACCTCTTTGACATTCTTGCGTTTCAGACAACCGTTGGATCGAAGCGCCTCCTTCAATACAGCATCCTTCATCACCAAGTATGCCTTGGGCTGAACTCGAACCACTTTGCACATCTCTTGCTCGTTCTCAGTCAAAAGATGTGCATCTTGGCTGTTGTAGCCATATAGATCCATCTTGGAGACACCTGTGATTGCTTGCAGGGGGAATCGTGGTGGAGGGTTGGTACTAGGATTTGGTGATGTCGCTTCAGGTGGTGTTTGTAAACCGCTGGTATTCGGTTTTGGTGGCAGCTCTGGTCCGATCAACGCAGATGCTGCTGATGGAGGCTCTTGAGCGCTAGGCTTGTGAACTCTACCAGGCAGTGAGAAGCGATCCGCCGTCGCAGCAGCTCGAGCCTGCCGTGCGGCTTTTTCAACTTCGTACTTTTCTCCTGTTTTTAGGTCGCTGATCTGCATGCGGCGCCAGTCTTGCAACTGCTTGATGGCTTGACGTAAACTGTGTTCATACTCTATTCCTGTCGTGAAGGTTTCGAAGTCGGAGTGGTTCATCATGCGGGCGAAGGGCTTCATCTTGTTGCTCAAGTCACGCTCATCCTTAGTCCGCTTCTTGTCAACTGCAGTGTTCTTGCGATATTCCAGTAAGTTGTGCTCGAATAAGACCTTCTTTCTCTCCACACGAGCGGTGAGACGGTGGTTATAGATATCCATGACTGTCACCTTGAGATCCATTTCTGGTTCAAGTTCACCAGTAGTAGGATTGATGCCATCGCCGGGCTCGAACTGCATATGCTGTACGGCTTCTTCGGCCTCGTTGAAGTATTCCGTCTCGAATTCGAGACGACCAGGCATGAAACCTTGGACTTCGTGACATGAGGGAACACTCGAAGTCGGCTTCTGCTTGGAGTCGATTATAGCTTGGTTCTTGGCGGCCTCTTTTCGCTCTTCTATCCTTCGCTTCTTGCGAGCCTGGAATTCATCTCTAGGAATCGACTCCGAGAGAGTGGTGTCGGCAGGACTGGCTCGTTCCGGCAAGGGGAACTTGGAGCTGTTTATGTACGTTTCGATGTAGTGTTCGCGCACTTCGTCTTTTGTCCGGTAACCTCCAATGTGATCGGCAATGTCGGCCCATGATCCTAGTCCATAGGTCTCTGCGCCTTCTAGCAGCAGCAGTTCCTCGTCGGCGCCCCAGTCTTCGACATAAATGGGTATCGAATGTTGTTCTATGACTTGGAACGAATGTGTGGCAGGGTCGTGTTTGCCGGAGGATTTACCCTCGGAGAAACAGGGAACACAGAGATCGTAGTTGGAGCACTCATCGTCGGCGCATCTGATGCGAACCTAGGACGGTCATGTCAACAGATAGCGCACAGACCAAGAGGTAGTGAAAGTGAAAGTGGAAGGAAAGCGAGAGTGAAAGTGGGCTACAAGACGTACAGTGGCAGTGATGTCTGCTGAACAGATGTCGCAAATATATTTAATGCCACCTTCAGTAGTCCTGACGGCCGTCTTCTTCTTGATGAGGCCCATGGCGGGTCAAGTACGAAGGTGGGGCTGAGGGATTGCACAAGGGGATGCGCGTCGAGAGCAGCCGGCGTGGGGGGTTGGAGGACTCAATGTGGTCGCATAGCACGCGCGAACAAGGACCAGGGGCTGACGAGATGCGTGTAGATGAAATGGCGCGAGGGTGTTGCTTGATGGATGACTCGAGCGCGACAGCGAGACGTCGTGGTTACGAGATACGAGTTATCGCAGCTCCACGTCCAATGTCTTGGCAAAAGCTAAACTTAGGAAGAGCACCTTGAACAACAATAGTACGACACTGACAATCTGCATCAAAACATCTCCGTTATTTCACTGCCCGTAGCTAGACGGGTTCTCTTGAGAGACTGAAATCGACGAGCGATTTTGCTCATATCTGATTCGATCCTCTGACGTTTCAGACTGTGGACGTCTAGCCTACTCTCCCCTTTTGCGGCCCACGGTCCACCGTTGTCTTTCCAGACCCCCACTCGCTGCCAACAGCCCTACGGAGTCTATTCATATACTTCGACTTCGACAGTGACCTCGACATCCCACACAACTGAATATCTGTCCGCCATGTCGTGGAAGCTCACAAAGAGTGCGTTCTCTCCGTCCGCCTGCTGCCCCTCATGACCGTCCATCGCTGACCGCCTCAGAACTCAAGGAGACGCATCTGGCGCCCTTGGCCAACACCTTCAGCCGTTCGTCTTCCACCTCGACCATCACTCCCGAGCCTGCACCCAAGCCGCCAAACAGCCCTCTCGCCTCGTCCACCACCGTCAACGACCCCAATGGAATCGGTACAAGACATGCTGCTGCCTTTCCTGACATATCGCCGCTGACACTGCACAGCCGCTTCTGAAGCCAATTCCTCGCCTCCTGCCCCACCTCTCAAGCCCGGTATCTTGATCCTCACCTTCCACGAAGGTCGTGGCTTCTCTCTGCCTGCCGGCGCCGAACAGATCTTCCAGCCTCGCCACGGCGCCTCTCTGTCCAGCGGCAGTGGCTTCTCAGTTGCCGGTGCTCGCCCTGGCTCCGTAGGCGGTGCAGGCTATGGCTCATATGCCCCTGGACGTCCACAATCCTCGCAAGGAGGCATCAATGCTGCCCCCTCGGTCCACGGTCGCTACTCTTCCAAGTATCTGCCCTACGCTCTCGTTGATTTCGACAAGCAACAAGTCTTCGTAAACTCTGTATCGGGCACACCAGAGAAGCCCGTTTGGGCTGGCGAAAACACCCAGTATAAGTTCGATGTGTCTCGCGCTTGCGACCTGAACCTGTCCATCTACATCAGAAACCCCAACGCTCCTCCCAACGCTGGCAGAAACGACGACATCTTCCTGGGAACCTGCAGAATCAACCCTCGCTTTGAGGAAGTCCACCCCTACGAGGAAGACCCCAAGCTGGGCAGAAAGGACAGAGAAAAGGCCGCTTTTGCTCACGCCGAAAAGGCAAAGACTCAAGGCCAATCGGGTACGGAATGGGTTGAGCTTCAATACGGAACCGGCTCGATCAAGTGTGGTGTCAAGTTTGTCGAAAACAGGCAAAGGTCGCTCAAGATAGAAGACTTCGAGCTGCTCAAGGTTGTCGGCAAGGGTAGTTTCGGAAAGGTCATGCAAGTACAGTGAGTATTTGCCCAAGCCTGTTTTGTCGCGCCTTTGAACTAACCAGTGGCCCAATTCTAGGAAGCGCGATACTCGCCGAATCTACGCCCTCAAGACGATCAGAAAAGCACACATCATTTCCCGCTCAGAAGTCGCCCACACGCTGGCCGAGCGCTCCGTGCTGGCCCAGATCAACAACCCTTTCATTGTTCCCATGAAGTTCTCCTTCCAGTCACCAGAGAAGCTCTATATTGTCTTGGCCTTCGTCAACGGTGGTGAGCTCTTCCACCACCTACAAAAAGAGCAGCGTTTCGACATCAACCGATCGCGTTTCTACGCAGCTGAACTTCTGTGTGCTCTCGAGTGCCTGCACGGCTTCAATGTCATTTACAGAGACTTGAAGCCCGAGAACATCTTGCTCGATTACACTGGTCACATTGCCCTGTGCGATTTCGGTTTGTGCAAGCTTGACATGAAGGACGAGGACAAGACCAATAGTGCGTATTATCTATTCAGGCTCCAGCAGAACAACACTGACAGACAATGTAGCATTCTGCGGAACGCCGGAATATCTTGCACCCGAGCTGCTTCACGGTACCGGTTACACCAAGACAGTCGACTGGTGGACACTTGGTGTTCTTCTTTACGAGATGCTTACAGGATTGCCGCCGTTCTATGACGAAAACACCAACGACATGTACCGCAAGATTCTGGCAGAGCCTCTACACTTCCCCGGACCCGAGATTGTACCTCCTGCAGCACGCGACTTGTTGCAGAAGCTGCTCGATAGGGACCCGACCAAGAGACTCGGTGTCAACGGCGCGGCAGAAATCAAGGCACATCCCTTCTTCCACAGCATTGACTGGAGAAAGCTTTTGGATCGCAAGTACGAGCCCAGCTTCAAGCCCAATGTGGTAAGTCTTAATTATTGCGGTGCGAAACTTCAAGATGTGCTGACGAAGATCTAGCTCGATGACAGAGATACTGCCAACTTCGACCGCGAATTCACGTCAGAAGCACCTACAGATTCATACGTAGAAGGACCCATGCTTTCATCAACGATGCAACAACAGTTCGCAGGTTGGTCGTACAACCGCCCAGTCGAGGGATTGGGTGATGCAGGAGGTAGCATCAAGGACCCGTCGTTCATGACTCACTGATTGACGAGATGAGATGGGATGACAAAGCGAATTTGCAATAGAGGGCCGGTCTGATCGTGTACATTTGCTCGTCGAGCAGCGGGACTGCTTGAAGAGGCGGCCGAAAAGCAGCAAGAAAGAATGACAGCAACCTGGCTAGGTAGATTTTGGGCTGGACGATATGGAAGTTTCGCGTAACAGCAGTATCTGAAACAACAGTCAATCAAGTTCTACTGAGTACAATCGAGGGGAGTCAAGTTCTACAATCGAGGGGAGTCAACAGCAGACTCAGGCATGCCATGGTGGCACTGCTTGTTCAAAGGCCGAAGAACGGCAGCTTCAGGCGTGGCTTGTGCACGTTCGTCCGAGTATGCCCCGCCCGAGCGCTTCAGCCTTCGTCATACGGTGCTGTTTATCCGGAGCTCATCGGCCTCCCCATCACGTCAATTCAAATTGTGACTTGACACCGCCGCGTCTTTTTTGCTTCCATACGCTTCTCCTATCATTCCATCACCTAGTCCCTGTACGTGCCTGTTATATATCCACCGTCTCACTGCTCGCTCGACCTCCTGCTAACCTCGTTGCTCGCACGTGTAGTTCACGCATCACCCCACCTTTTCCCAACAAACATCAAGATGCCTGGTTTCGCCCAAGCAAGTGATCTGTCGGCATGGAAGTCGCTGCAGAAGCACCACCAAGAGCTTGGTCGCTCCATTGTCCTTAAGGAGGCCTTTGCCCAAGACCCCCAGCGCTACGAGAAGTTCTCGCGCACCTTCACCAACGACGTTGACAAGTCCGAGACCATCTTCGATTTCTCAAAGAACTTCATCACCGATGAGACTCTCCAGCTCCTGTGCCAGCTCGCTCGCGAGGCCAAGGTTGAGGAGCTCCGTGATGACATGTTCAAGGGCGAGAAGATCAACTTCACCGAGAAGCGCGCTGTCTACCACGTCGCTCTCCGCAACACCGAGAACTGGCCCATGCAGGTTGACGGCAAGAGCGTCGTCGAGGAGGTCAACTCTGTCCTTGAGCACATGAAGGAGTTCTCTGAGGAAGTCCGCAGCGGTAAGTGGGTCGGTTACACCGGCAAGGCCATCAACACCATTGTCAACATTGGTATCGGTGGTTCTGACCTGTAAGTGTCATTCTACATCTTCAAATCGCCATCTTCCAAGTCTGACATTTCACAGCGGCCCCGTCATGGTTTCTGAGGCCCTTAAGCCTTACGGCAAGCGCGACATGAAGCTTCACTTCGTCTCCAACATTGACGGTACCCACATGGCCGAGGCTCTCCGCGACTCTGACCCTGAGACCACTCTCTTCCTTGTCGCCTCCAAGACCTTCACCACTGCCGAGACCACCACCAACGCCAACACCGCCAAGAAGTGGTTCCTCGGACACGCAAAGGACGAGTCTGCCATTGCCAAGCACTTCGTCGCTCTCTCGACCAACGAGGAGGAGGTCACCAAGTTCGGTATTGACAAGAAGAACATGTTCGGATTCGCTGACTGGGTCGGTGGCCGTTACTCCGTCTGGAGTGCCATTGGTCTCTCCGTCTGCCTGTACATTGGCTACGACAACTTCCACGACTTCCTTGCTGGTGGCCACGCTATGGACAAGCACTTCAAGGAGACTCCCCTCGAGCAGAACATTCCCGTTCTTGGTGGTCTTTTGAGCGTCTGGTACTCTGACTTCTTCGGCGCCCAAACCCACCTTGTTTCTCCCTTCGACCAGTACTTGCACCGTTTCCCCGCATACCTCCAGCAGCTTTCCATGGAGTCCAACGGAAAGGCCATCACTCGCAGCGGCGACTACGTAAAGTACACCACTGGTGCCATCCTTTTCGGTGAGCCCGCCACCAACGCCCAGCACTCTTTCTACCAGCTCTTGCACCAGGGCACCAAGCTCATTCCTACCGACTTCATCCTGGCCGCCGAGTCGCACAACCCCATCGAGGACAACAAGCACCAAAAGATGCTTGCCTCCAACTACTTCGCTCAGGCCGAGGCCCTCATGATTGGCAAGACCCCTGAGGATGTCCGCGCCGAGGGTGCCGCTGATGAGCTTGTTCCCCACAAGACCTTCTTGGGCAACCGTCCTACCACCTCTATCCTCGCACAGAAGATCACCCCCGCCACTTTGGGTGCTCTGATCGCCTACTACGAGCACATGACTTTCACTGAGGGTGCCATCTGGAACATCAACTCCTTCGACCAGTGGGGTGTCGAGCTCGGCAAGTCCCTGGCCAAGAAGATCCAGGCTGAACTTGAGAGCTCTGGTGAGGTTTCTGGCCACGACGCCAGCACATCTGGCCTCATCAACGCCTTCAAGAAGAAGGCTGGTATCAACTGAATCCATGATCGGGATATCAAAGATAAAGAGAAGAGCAGGCTTTGAAATGTCACGTTCGAAAGCATATCTAATCGGATGATGGCCAGCATATGTTGATGTTTGTTTGATTTTCTGTAATTACCCAAGATGACGAAACGCAATGAGAACCAAAATATTATTCTTATCATAGTGCAAAACATTTGTTCTGAGATTGACCTGCACCGAACTTCCTTACCCCTATAAGACTTCCAAACTAGCTGTATAAAGGCAGAAAGCTTTTGACGACCAAGCACATGTCCGCTGAGAGCGGGCTTCTCCCTGATCTCCTTGGACAACCACGTCACAACTAAAAGCATCGTGCCTTCCGACGGCTGTTCTGTAAGGTACCTCGCCAGGTGGAGGGCTCGGTGCTCATGCGATTGCTATGCCCCAAGATCGCCAAGTTTGCATGTGAAGATGCCAGCATCAACCGCGACTTCCCCAGGGCTTCACCTCTTCTTCTCCTCCATCACAACACAGTCAACAATCACGAAATTGACCGTAACATTATCTCAACTGAAATCCGAGACCCGATTCACTGCTTACAATGTGCTCTAACAAAAGCTCCGAAGCCGATGCTCAGGCTAAAGCCGACAAAGGCGGATGCTGTTTCTCCGCGGCTAAAGAAGTCGTTGTCAATGCCGACATCGAAAGAGACGATGTCGAAGTCAGTGGCTGCTGCAAGCCGGTGGGCGGCAAAGAATGTTTTGTCAAGGCTGAAATAAACAATCCCGAAGTCAAGGTCCAGGCGACCAGGGATTGTTCTGCTGCCACTGCCCAGTCTGCGACCGATGGCATCGGTCAGGGTAAGAAAGAGGACCGTTGCTCTGGAAAGGACGAGCACCCTATCCTTACTCCTAAAAGACCAGACGGATGCTGTTCGTCTACCGACCACCCAGCTCAAAAGCCGGATGTCCAGACCGAGATGAAGCTTGGTGATTGCTGCGCTTCCAAGTCCAACGCGGATGGCATCATGGCCCCGATGCACGGCGGCAACGTCAACCAGCTTTCCGGCCAGGACGAAATGGCCAACAACCTCTCTGATAAAGACAAGAATGCTATCGGACTTGCTGAAGTCGTGCCCCCTTGTTGCGAAGGCATCGCAAGCAACTGCTGCGACGGTAGGCATCTTGATCTCAAGCTCAACTGTGAACCTTTACTGATTATGTGTACAGAGACGTGTCTGGATGAGCTGGCTTTCCGTGAGTGTGACAAAGACGGCTGCATTGAGGGTGTCCACGAGATTGGCTCCACCACAGGCTTCACTAGACGCAAGGGCATCGCTTGCGACAACCATGTCAAGTCTGTTCGTCAGCGTTGGGCAACCAAACTCGAGACTCTGGGATGTCTCTGCCGCTCGTTGTTGGCCATGAATCAGAGCACCTGCTGCACCTCCTTGCGTAAGCAACGCCCGACTGGAAGCACAATTATCTCAAGAAAAGGCTCTGCTGGTTGCCTCCAGAAGAAGGTCCCATACAATCGCTCAATTTCTACAGGAGGCACTTCTGATTCGGCTTCCCAGAAGGGACAGTCCATGGGACCTAACAAGAAGGCTTGCTGCACCGGCAAGATCAGCACTGCTTGCCGTGACGAAAGAGTTGTTCTCGATGAAGCTCTGATCATCTCTCCAATGTGCACCAAGACGCGCAGGGCTAGTTGCTGCGCAGATAAGGTCGTCTCTCCAATGATCGTCGAGACTGTGGATCCTGAACAGGGCACTTCTATCACTGAACATGTCGTTGTCGGCATCTCAGGCATGACATGCACCGGCTGTGAGACTAAGCTGAACAGGACACTTGGGACTCTGCCAATTTCGAACCTCAAGACCAGTCTGGTTCTTGGTCGTGCCGAGTTCGATCTGAATCCGACTATGATGTCCGCCGCTGATATCGTGCTCCATCTCGAGAGGACCACCGAGTTCAAATGCACAGAGCTGACAACTCGTGGATCTGAACTGCATGTCATTCCCGAATCCGACATGAAGACTTTCCTGAGGCAGGACTGGCCAGAGGGAGTAACGGCTATGGAGAAGACCAGCAAATTAACTGTTCGTATATGCTTCGATGCGAAGATTGTCGGTGCACGTCATTTGTTACAGGGGCTCCAGCCTTCTGCTAAGCTCGCACCACAGGACGGAGATTCCAGTCTGTCGGCAGGCAGTAAGCATGTCCGCCATGTTGGTCTGACGACTCTGCTGTCCGCTGCCTTGACTATCCCTGTCCTGATACTATCTTGGGCTCCGCTTGCCCCGAGACCTGTTGTCCATGGCTCGGTATCTTTAGCCTTGGCCTCTCTCGTCCAAATCGTTATTGCAGGCCCCTTCTATCCGAATGCACTGAAGGCATTGTTTTTCTCACGCATCGTTGAGATGGACTTACTCATTGTTCTGAGTACGAGCGCTGCCTACATATTCTCCGTCGTCTCTTTCGCTTACATCTTGCGTGGCAATCCTCTTTCTACTGGAGAATTCTTCGAGACGAGTACACTTTTGGTCACGCTCATCATGGTAGGCCGCTATGTCAGCGCTCTGGCTCGACAAAAGGCTGTCGAGTCGGTTGCGATGAGATCACTCCAGGACTCAAAGGCAATACTCGTTACGGAAGATCCCAATACGGAGGTTGAGATTGATGCCAGACTTCTCCATTACGATGATGTCTTCAAAGTCATGCCAGACAGTCGGGTCGTGACAGATGGTGTCGTAATCTCAGGCGTGTCTGAGGCAAACGAAGCTATGGTGACAGGCGAATCCAAGCCAGTCGAAAAATCACCTGGGTCTACTGTGATTGCAGGCTCAGTCAATGGCTTTGGAACCTTACTCATCCGCACTACACGTCTGCCCGGAGAAAACACAATCTCATCTATTGCTAATATGATCGATGAGGCCAAACTCTCGAAGCCCAAGCTGCAAGATATCGCTGACAAGGTTGCATCCTACTTCGTGCCTGTGATCATCGCCTTGAGCATCATCATCTTTTGCATATGGATTGCCATTGGCACCGCAGTCCGTGGACAGTCTGCTTCTGAGGCAACTGTGCAAGCCATTACCTATGCCATCACGGTCTTGATCGTCTCATGTCCTTGTGCCATCGGTCTAGCAGTACCGATGGTTGTTGTCATTACCAATGGAGTTGCTGCAGAGCGAGGCGTGGTCTTCAAATCCGCTCATGTCGTTGAGCTCGGGTGCAAGGTCACTCATGTTATCTTTGACAAGACAGGTACACTGACCACAGGCGAGCCTGCCGTCGTGGCGGAAGAATACCTTACTGGTGATCCCGAGGTGGTGCGATCCCAACTTCTTGGACTAGTCTCTGGCATCAAGCATCCCGTGGCTGTCGCTATTGCTTCTCATCTTGTCGAAAACGAGGTTGCTGCCGTTCAGATCGCAAATGTGCGATCAGTGGCTGGTAAAGGCGTTGAGGCTGCAGTCAGCGAAGACACTACTATTAGGGCAGGCAACTCGCGATGGCTCGGTATCGAAACTCACCCTCGAGTCCACAATCTGCTCAGTCAAGGATATACCGTCTTCTGTGTCGAAATTGGTGGCAGTTTATGCGCCGTTTTCGGTCTACAAGACCAACCAAGAGCTGAAGCCGTCACTGTCATCAAGACTCTACAAGAGCGAGGTATAGTCGTGTCGATTGTCAGCGGCGACGACAAGGAAGCAGTCGCGACCACCGCATCACTTTTGGGCATCAGCACCTTCCGCGCCCAGTGCAGTCCAGCCAACAAACGGGACTTCCTCCAATCCATCGCAAACGCACCTACAAACGGGAAGAAGTCCGTCACGCTCTTCGTCGGTGACGGTGCAAACGACGGACCAGCACTAGCCCAAGCGACCATCGGCGTCCACATCTCCCCTGCCTCATCGACCTCAGACATCGCCTCTGACGCCGCACGTGCTGCTGCAGACGCCGTTCTTCTTCGCCCCACTCTTGAAGGGCTCTTGCTGTTGACCGCCATCTCGAAAGCCGCCGTCCGAAGAATCGCATTCAACTTCCTTTGGAGTTTCGTGTACAACTTGTTTGCTGTCCTGTTGGCTGCTGGGGCCTTTGTCAGTGTGAGAATCCCGCCCGAATATGCTGGGCTGGGCGAGCTGGTTAGTGTGGTGCCTGTTGTGGCCGTTGCCGTGATGCTCAAGTGGGTGAAGTTTTGAACCTGAGAATAGGTAAAGCGGCTGCCTGTCAAAAAGCACGATCTTGTGTGGAAGTAGAGTTGGGTCCAGTGAGAGAGTGGATAGTCTCGTCTCAATGGACCTGCCTGCCGATTACAAATATCTTGTGCCTTTTGACATGTGTTTTGCGTAGGACTCTGTGTTCGTGAGACTCAGGTGGATGATGAATTTATGAGTACACTGATATCTATGCTTCATTGCTTCTCA
>ERZ794946.465-NODE-465-length-16331-cov-4.668776_pt1 | contig 16331 bp, 16 predicted proteins | sample MGYA00433072_ERZ794946 | MGnify/ENA primary metagenome ERZ794946 (study PRJEB30137, sample SAMN04331413) | food metagenome | isolation source: Y3 must sample point D1 replicate A | place: Australia: South Australia | collected 2014 ...
AGTCTTCACCGGGGCATCTCTCGTTGAAAGCACTCCTCAAAGATTTGAAGTCGATCTTCAGAACAGTCTTGCGTACCCATCATCTACCACAATGTATAGCATGTCGACAAGTCATCTCCGAAAGACTGATGTGGAAGAGAAGAAACATGGCAGGTCCGTAAAGCCCTGGCTACCTCTGTTCCCTCGGCTCGCGGTCACAGAGACTTCGTCATGATGAGAGAGGAGATGTAGTAAGGGTCCTACTGACCTGCCCATTTTCCTGGTTTCCTTTCTGCTTTGCTTTTCCATTTTACACTCTTAGATGATACAGTATCTCCGTTTGCGCTTGAGAAAGGGAATGATTGACGGTGATGCTCCATTAGAATGATTATTCCAGTCCGTCATATTGAAAAGCGACCATTAGAACATGATTCTGTATCAGGAACCAAGGATGAAGAGGAAGGAACACAGGTCGACGAAGTCCAAGCTCGATCTCCGTTCTGTAGCAATATTCCCATTAGCGCATGATTGCCCACCTATAATGGAAAGATAGAGATACTTGTCATGGTTCACTGACCTGTCATTCGTCACCGCTTTCCCATCCGCTCCCTTCTGGTTCTTTTTGCGGTGACATCTGCGATGCAACAACACATGTTTGAACTTCTTGTCTTCAGCGCCTTGCCTATCTGTAATCGTCTGTGTCTTTATCGTTGTCCGTTCAATCGAATGAGCTCTTCGTAGACCTGAGATGCTACTCTGCGGAATGTTATCAAGAACAAGTCACTGGCATAGGTGAGCTTTCTATGTACAGCAGAAGTGCTTTCTTCTAATCCCTAGGAGCATAGTCAGACAACGTTTGGTTGACACGTTGCAGCCGTGATGAAATTCCCAAAATCAAAACTGGCAAATAAACGGTGGAGAACAAACAAGTTGAGAAAGAAGAATGAAGGCTCAAAGAAAAGGAGAGCCGAATGCTTTGATAATCATCACCACTAGTTAACCTACTCTAACAAGAAATGAGGACCCTGTCTGCGCCTGTGACTGTAATGTCCATGGATGGTCTGAACGCAGTTGACGACAAAAGGACCATGTTCAGGAAAGAAAAAGAAAAAAAAAACTCCAAAAACTGCCTTGCTTATCCCTCTTCTCCTCGAAAAGCACTGCCCCCTGTGAGTTTCTTTCCGTCGCGCAATGTAGAAGAAGGACCAAAAAGAACAAAAAAAAAAGACAAGGACCGAAGAAGAAAGACTCCTTGATAAAAACTCCATCCGCCCACACCGTGGGATGCAAATACGCCTCCCGTCTGTGTTACGTTTGTGTAACTCACTGCAGATCGTCGGCATCGTCAAGAATGGCCGCACTCATCATGCCAGTAACATGTTGAGCCTCGCCACTACCACCGGCCCACAGCGCACCTCCCTGGTTCTGCTGCGTACGTCCAATCATCTGATCAGGGTCGTTGGCCGGAGTGGAGTGGACATCAAGATTAAGCATATGGCCATGTGCGGCAGCGTCGATGATACCAATGCCGTCGTTAGGTGTGTCCACGCCGTCATTGTCGTCTTCCATGTCCTCATCTTCGATATCTTGGTCGTTGGTGTTCTGGAAGGCTGGGTTGTTCCATGTGTGTATGAGGTTAGGGTGGTGCGGAGGTGGGGGTGGAGGGAGAGGGAGGGCGCGAAGGGTGGCGCCGTCGTTGTCGTCGTCAGAATCGTTGACCATGCCAGTGTCGAGACCAGGACCGCTGGCACGGTTGAGGTATTCGCGAAGGCGAGATACGCCGTTGCCGGAGAAGACGCAGAAGACTTCGCGTTGGTGGTCGTTGAACTCTGCCGGAGCTTCACGGCAGAAGACAGTCAAGTCGTCGCGGAGGAAGGCTTGAACGCCTGTTAAACTGAGATGAGTCAAGCGAGGGCAGTTGTTAAGAAGCGTGTGAATGCCCTGGGACTGTGTTAGAAGGAGGCGACGAGCATGGAGTCAGGCATGTACATACATCAAGAGTAAGGAGAGTACAGTAGCTCAGGTGGACACGCTCCAAGGCACTGACGTTGTGCTGGCGGTCGCGAGGCTTTTGCATGACACGGCCACCATAGGTGGCAAGAGCATGGATACTCCTGTCGGTAATACCGGCACACTTGACAAGACCCACACGCTTAAGCTTGGGAAGGTTGGCCAGTTGAGTTATGCTCTGGTCAGTAAGGTTGCTGCAGCAGGCGAGATCGATGTATCGGATACGAGTGCACGACTTGGCCAGGCCAATGATAGAAGCGTCGGTGATGCGAGCACAATGGCCCAGGTGAATGTAGTGGAGGTTTCTGCCGAGCTTGGTGATGGCCCAGACAGCTCTGTCGGTAAGCTGTCTGCACTTGGCTAGGATCAGGTTGCGCAGCTTGGGGCATGTCTGTACAATCTTCTCGATGGCCTTATCGGTGAGTTCTTGGCAGTCTGTGAGATCCAGAATGCGCAGGGCGTCGAAGGGAGCAGCCTTGGATGGCACTTGCAGGAAAGCCTGGTCGGTAATGAGTGGGCAACGGGCAAGACGCAATTCGCGCAGCTGACGACATTGAGTCAAAAGGGCAGTGATGGATTCCGACTCCAGCAATGGCAGGTCGTACAGGTCGATTTCCAGGAGGTGTGAGCTATTCTGGGCGACACTCAACATGGAGACATCGGTAAGCTGGGAGCAGCTGTTGCACTTGAGACGCTTGAGTTGGCGGCAGTTATTTGCTATTTGCACCAACGATTGATCTGTGAGGCGGCGACATCCCGTCATATTGAGACCTTGGAGACGCACGCAGTTGCGGGCCACAAGCTCAAGCGTGCGATCGGTGAGTTGATCTAGTTGAGTGACGTCCAGTGCGATCAGACTGCGGTTTCCTTGAATGAGGCTGGTCAGACTCAAGTCGGTCAACTTTGCGCAATTGGTCAGAGTCAGACGTTCAATGCGTTTGCAAGCCGTCAAGCCCATCAAGGTGCCGTCGCTGACTTGCGAGGCGAGTGTGGAGAGGTTCAAGCGCTTGACTAGATCCTGATATGCGAAGAAGCGTTCCGTCTTGCGTATTGACTTGACGACGCTGTGTATGCTGGCCCAGTTGTTTGTTTGTGGACGGTGCCACAGTAAGGCGACGCTGTTTCGTGCCCAATCCTTGGTTACGAGCATGCATGACATGAGGTCTTTTGTTGAAGCGAGACGACCGAAGATGGCGATAAGCAACTCGGCGGGCAGGCGGTAGACAGGCGACAGGCGGCATCGTTCTTCGAAGTTGGCATCGTCCATCACGTCGACCGAGGCGGCTACGGATGATTGCGAGTCGTTGGCCTGGAGCATGAACGAGTCGTTGTCATCGTCGACTTCGCGTTCGGGGGATGTGGATGAGAAGGACGAGTTGGTCACATTGGACAGGCGGCGTTGTCTTCGAGGGCGATCCATGCTGCGCGCCATTGTGATGATCGAGTTCGTGTTTGTGTTTCGCCTATGTCGATGTTATAGCCCCTCTCCAGAGATGACGGCGCGCGTCACGGTGTGATGAATGATGACGGTCGTCTTGTGGCCTTGTTGACGCCGGCTGTTTCTTGACGCCTGAAGCCGCTTCCGACTCTTTCTCTGCGACAATAGCTAAATGTGTTCGTATTCTTTCGATAGTCAACAATAGAGAAGCAAGCGCTGAGGGTGTTTGTGATGCTAAAGTGGGGGGAGACCGTTTTGGGTGTCGGGAGTCGGACTTTGATGCGCCTTCCGCCGGCCTTGTGAAACATCAACCCTCCTGCCTGATCGTCACTACACTCTAAATGCTCCATCCGGAACCATGATTGTTTAGGATACGCAAGGGAAGGTGCGACATGTTCTGGAACTGTTTGTGATATCCAACACTTCTATGCTACAACAGTCACTACACTCATACATCTCTAACTCTCATGCCACGACGTCCTGCATCTCTACCTCCACCAGTCGCCGCTATCTCCCTTTCGACCATCTCAATGCCGCTCAAACTCGGGTATCGCTTGCTGAAATCCGCCTGCCAGTCGTCGAAATCTGATTGATTGGCAAAGTCTGACTCCTGTCGCATGCCTTGGTCCATGCCTGTGCTAGCGCCAGCACCAGCACCTGCAACGCCCTCATTGTCGCGTGCGATAAGAGCTGCGAGGCTGGGTCCCCGAGCTGCTCCTGAGGCTTGACTGTATACGGGACTCGTCATTCCAGAAGATGGAGGGCGTCCTTGCAACATGGTTGATCCACCAGTCTTTAGAGATGCAGGCTTGACGGGGGCGCTAGGTCTTGGTGCAGGTCCTGTTCGTTGTGCAGGTGCTGATACCGTATGCTCCAGAGGATACGTGCCTGCTGGTGTCGGAAAAGATTGTGACTGCCTGACCTTGTGGTACCTTAGATTCATGTCCACTTCTCCAGATGCGGGAACAGATGCAGGTACAGGTGTGGCTGGCTTTCTCGCAACTGGTGGAGGTGCTCTCTTAGCTGTGGGTTGGATATTTGGTGTTGCCTGTCGGGCAGGCTCTTCCTCTGGCCTCTCTGTGAAACGTCCGTAGCCCTCCGCCTGCCTCTTACGCACGGGAGATTTCTGACCATCGTCCAACAACGACTGGACACGCTGCTGAATCATATTCGCTTTAGAAGGCACAGGAGGGGCACCTCCGCGACTGCGATGTTCGGCGGCTGCTGCTGCCACGCGCTTCTCTTCCTGGGCCAGCTGTAATCTCTCCATCTCTCTGCGCATCTCCGGTGGCAAGTCTTCGGTCTCTATCAGGTCAGCGAGGTCGGTGGTAGCGGCTTCCGGACGACGTGGCGTTTCGTTTGTGTCGGATCCTGAAATTGGGCTGAGTAGGTTGCCTTCAAGCTGCATTGCCGGGTTTGGACTTGGGGTCCTGAATCCTGATTCAGATCCTCTACCGCTCTTCTGGGCCTTCAAATCTGCGCTCGGTTGCTCAAATCTCTTGAACGCGTCGTTGAATCTGCCAGATAGCATGGTTTTGGTTCCGCTAAAGCTTAGTGAGGACATGCTTGAGCGCTTCTTGTGAGAGGCATCTTTGCCGCTACTCCTACGGCTCAAACCTTCGTTGCTTTCCAGACTTCTAAGATAGTCTGCATCGCTCTCAATATTCGCAGCATCATCAAAATTGATGTCAGTACTTCTGATCGATCGGCTGGATCTCCTAATCTCAAGAGATGGTCTTTTCCTTTCGGCTTCCTGTTCTCGCAAGTAATCCAGATTTGAGTCCACATACGCAGCACTAACGGGTCGTGGTCTTGAATTGGCAGATCTCGCTCTGCTGATATTGTCTTCATATCCAAATGATGGTCTGTGCCCTTCCAATGATGGTCTGGAGGAAGTCGTTTGTTTTGCGAGTGTCATGGTGGCTGTTTGCGACTTCGAGCGGTGAGAATCTAGGAGTACAGGTCTCTGCGCAGGCGGTGCACTAGGCTGGAGTCTGTCGGCTTCTTTTTGGGCCAATGGAGATGCACGTGGCTGGCTCGAAGATCTCGAGTGGTCTGGTACACGCCAGATTGGTCGCTTGCTAACGTCCGGCATCTTGGGCAAGGCTGGTTGGGTCGATTGTGCAGATATAGTTGGCGAGGGAGAGGTCATGGTACCAGCCGAAGAATAGTTCGGCCTCTGAGGTGCTGGCTGGTGCATCAGTGTCTTCGGCTTGGGAGGTGCTTCGGCCTTTGGTGCCGCCTGAGGGTTCGCCGACTGGCCAGGCTTCTGTGTTGAGGCGGATTCAGGCTTCGGGGGAGGCGTATCTCTCGCTGATGCAGGGCGTGCAAAAACTTCATCTGCCAGTGCACTCGTTGCAGGATCGTTTCTCTGCGGCTTGGACGAGGAGAAGTTGAAACCACCAGACTCGTGTGCAATGGAGAATTCGTCCAAGGAGGGGAATTTGGCTGAGAGTTCGTCCACGGCACGTGAGCGAATAGTGTTTGATGCCGAATCAAGAGCAGCAAAAGGATCGGAGCTCTTAGCTGATGCTGCACTCTGCTTAGCAGCCACGGGCTGAGGAGCAGCTGTTGGTCTGCCTCGTCTCATGGGAGCAATCTCGGGGATATATTGCTTCTGTTTGATTGGAGATGCGTGACTGATACCAGCTGGAGGGGGTGAGGCCACTGGAGATGTTATGTCAGGAAGTTTTTGGTTGCGTCCAGCTTCAGATTGGGTGCGTTGTGCATAGATCTGTACACGATTAGATACAGGCCTGAGTAAGGATATGTACAAACATACGTCTTTGATGGGGATCGGAGTGCCGCGCATGCTGCAAACCTCAGTCACGACTTGATATATGTTGGGTCTCTGACGAGGATCTTCTCGTAAACAAGAGCCTGCAACAAACCGATTAGTGGAGCGAGCACAACCCTGAGGTGACATACTGACCGATCAACGCCTTGAGACGTGATGAAAATGGAGGGTAGTGCGGATACTTGAATGAGGCGTTCAAGATGGCCATCTGGCCGACCTCCTCGAAAGGAGTAGTGTAATAGCACAGCTTGTACAACAAGACACCCAAAGCCCAGATATCACTCTTCTCGTCGATAGGCTGCCTACGCCAAACATCGACCATTTCGGGACTCCGGTATTGCATAGTTGTGTGGCGCTGGATATCTTCTTCAATGATCCTGCCCTCTTGAGCATTGGTAGCCGCCGGTCGTGGAGGAGCGGTACTTCCGAAATCGCAAAGCTTATAGATAGCACCCTTTGTCGAATTGGTGATAAGGACATTCTCGACTTTCAAATCTCTATGCAAGAGCGGGGGCTTTAGGTAGTGCATGGTCGCAACACCCTCGCTGACGTCGCCAAAGATGTGCAAGATCTCAGGCTCTGTCAAGCGGTGCTGCAGGCGCGTGTTCATGAAGTCAATCAGACCACCACCCGAGCAAAACTCCATGAGCAAAAAGACCTCGTAGCCACCGCCTTTCAGCTGACTGGCATGGCTGTCGATGTATGTGACAATGTGCTTGTGGCCTTGTAGCTTCTTCATAGTCTCGACCTCGGTACGCATGTTTGCCAGAGCATCTTTATCCGGCACTGCGACTCTTTTGAGCACGGCGATTGTGGGTTTGGCCGAGCCATCCTTGGGCGGTACCTTGACCGTGTAGACATGGGCGAAGCCTCCCTCGGAGAAGTACTTCTCGATAACGACGCGGTGGGAGCCGACTTGGACCTTGGTACCCGGGGCGAAGGTGCCTGGCGGAGCACTCGAGCTCGACATGGCTGGAGGGACCGTTCCCGGAGCAGAGGCAGAGTATGCGGCGGCCATGACGGGGGCCTGGCGTGTCCGGGGAAGGGTAGCGGTCAAGTTTCAACCAAGTCGAGACGTGGACACGGAGATTCGGGCGATGTGGAAACAAGGAAGCGAGGCGAAACGTGTTCACAGCATCCAGGAAACTTGCACCGAACACGATACGAAAGGGTTGAGGGGACAATTGGCATTCGGTCAGGAGCTGCCTCACTGTCCAAGTCGTCGCTACTATGATGCCAAGTCCGTGCGGGCCGTTGTCATCACCGAGCACCGCCGCATGTGAACGAGGGAAGCTCCGCCCTATCGATACATTTATTTTCCTTTTATCGTTCTTTAGACAATCACACATCTGCGCCTGCTGCATTCGTCAGCTGTAAATTCAACAATCATGCGCTCCCACCTTGATCCAAGCGAACTTGGCACGAAGCAATAGTACGCCTCCACAAATGATCCATCATGCGACAAGAACTCGGCTGATCAACTCTCCAGCTGGGACGAAGCCTATGCACGTGAAATCGCAAATCATGCCCAGGACGCACAAGACGAGGGCACCATCTGGTTCGACGACAGCGGTGCTGAAGAGAAGGTCATTGAACGCCTGGAAGCTTTGGAAGACGAGGGCCTGCTGAGCAAGGACGACTCGCGCATTCTCGACTTGGGCACCGGCAACGGACACATGCTGTTTTCTCTGCTGGATGAAGAATGGTCCGGAGAGCTAGTCGGTGTCGACTATAGCGATGCCAGTGTGAAGCTTGCCCGTCAGATCGCTGCTGGACGCGAAGAGGAAGATGCTTCCATTCGTTTTGACGAGTGGGATCTTCTCAACCAACAACCTGGAGAATGGCTGGGTGAAGGCTTCGACGCTGTCCTGGACAAAGGCACCTTCGACGCCATCTCGCTGTCTTCCGAGACAGACGCTCAAGGCCGCCGTATCTGCGAGTCATACCGCGAGCACATTACTCCTCTCATTAAGCCTGGACAATTCTTTATCATCACATCCTGCAACTGGACTAAAGAAGAAGTCATGAACTGGTTTGTCGCTCCTGACGGCGAGCTGCAATTCTTCGATGAGGCCAAGTATCCCACCTTCACTTTCGGCGGTCAACAAGGCCAGAGCGTCTGTACTCTAATCTTCCAAAGACGTTCGAACTGATCGACATCCTGCTCTTTTCATGCTCTCCATATCGCATCAGACATCTTGGCCACCTTGGCCATCTCGTCTACGTCGTGTACACGCACCACGTCTGCTCCTCCCTGAACTGCTGCCGCTACTGTCGCAGCCGTACCCCATGTGCGCTCCTTTGCTTCCTTCACTCCGGTGATCTTACCGATGAAGCCCTTTCTGCTGCTACCTAAGAGCCATGGTAGACCCACCAAGCCAGGCCAGTTTCTAAGTTCACTCATGCCCCTTAGAATCTCCAGGTTTTGCTCGGCTGTTTTGGCGAACCCGATGCCGGGATCTAGTATGATACGCCAGCGACGAATTCCTGCATCTTCTGCTGCCTGGACGCGGTCCAGAAGCTCTCGAGCTATTGTTGGGATCAAGCCGTCAGGATATGAGCAGTTTTCTGCACTGGTCATAGTCGCTGGAGTGCCACGCATGTGCATGAGACATACAGTGCATCCCAGGCGACCAACCGTAGGAAGCATATCTGCGTCCAACAGACCTCCAGAAATGTCATTGATGATATGTGCTCCCGCCTTGATAGCCGCCTCGGCTACTTCAGCTCGATACGTGTCAACACTGATGCAAATGTTAGAGCCTTCTGGCAAGGCCTTTGTGATCTTGATAGCGGGAAGAATTCGTTGAATCTCCTCTTCTGCCGTCACATCCGGGGCGTTCGGGCGAGAGGATTGTCCTCCAATGTCAATAACCGTAGCGCCTGTACGAATATGAGATGATATCGTTTTTCGAAGAGCTGCTTCGTCTGTGGGTGAATTGAGACCACCATCCGAGAATGAGTCAGGAGTAGTGTTGAGAATAGACATGATATGAGTTGGGCGTGTTGATTCGAGGGCTCGAATGGAAAACGTGCCTTCTCCCATACTCGTTGTAGTTGAGATGGGGGTTGAAGGAGAAGATGCCAGTTTACACAAACTCTCACTGAGTGGGACCCGCGTTTTGCCAATGGAAGGGATAGCCTCTGGGATGATACTGGAGACTTATAAATTTGTGATCCAGTCGACACGGGACAAAGATACTCACTCGCAAAGAGGACGAAGCACGAACTCTCGTTCAAGCATGAGCATGTGTGGAACTTTCAAGCGTTCTGTGTCAATCACTTGATTCTCGTAAAGCAAGATGTCAAGGTCAATGCTTCGAGGTCCTTTGTCAATCAGCTTGACACGTCCAAGCTCGTTCTCGATAGCTTGTAGTCTGTCCAGTAAAGTCATTGGCTCGAGGGTAGTCTCGACCTGTCCCTGAGTGTTAGTAGCCCGCCCTATATCACCGAACATCAGAAGGTCTTACCTCACAAGCGCCATTCAAGAAGCGAGCCTGATCCTCAACATACATAGGTTCGGTCTCATATAGCGAGCTTGTTCGCGTGACTTTGATATTTTGATCCTGATCAAGAGCCAGACATGCCTTCTCAATCATGTCAAGTCTGTCGCCTACATTGCTTCCGAGAGCAATATACGCACACCGACGTACTTGACTACTATCAGTAGACATGTCGCGACGGAACAGCGGCATTGTCGAGATGTTGGTCTTATCTTGTTGTGAAGTCAAGCCATGCATTCGACGTAGTGTTGGACTGTGCTGTATTGGTACGGTCGTCCTTGAGCGGTGATGATGTGTCCGGCTGAGAGAAGATCCAAGGAAAACACGCTGATTATACAGTCGAACGCATCTACACGGTAAGTTGGTCGCTGGGAAGATATATCTCATTCCGGAACGTTTTGTCGTGTTGGTAAAGGGGGCCAAGAACGCAAGTGAATTTTTCCTCCGTTCGCTAGTCGAAAGCGGGAAGGGCCAGAAGCAAGAGATCCGATAGCGGGATGGGGTTCTCTCTAGAGCATCGATTAGAGTGTTGTCTGGATCACGTTCACTGCAGTGTTGTGAAGGAGAACAGGTTCATTAGATCTTCTCGAAGCGAACATCGATTGCAGATGTAGGACTGTGTTGATGTTGGGGCGAGAAAGATAGATGCTCGAGTTCCAGCACGTGAAAGGAGACCCTGTCCGGCTCCCGAAGCAGTTGCATCCGAGAAAGCTTACCCCGGACGCCCCGCTTTTGAAGGCTCGAGCGACATAAACAATCATCTTTTGCTCAACTCGAGAACTATCAGTCCGCTAAGGTGTAACACAAAATGACTCGTCAAGGATATGATAGAGAGTTCAGCGCGGCCGCTGTGGAGGAAAGCAGAAGCTGGAACAATCTGGTAGGTCTGGTGATCGAGGATTTATCGATTACGAAAGATTGTTGCCGAGTGTGAGATGCCTCGGCATCTGGTGATCAACACTTAAGTCCTCGGTCGTGCCTGCTTTCTCCTCTCTTTCATACATCTATCTTGCGACTTCACTTCTGGCTGACATTCCATCCATCAAATACCATACAAAGAGTCAACAGTCAACAGTCAACATGGCGTCTCCTCGTAAGGAATGACACTAGACAAAGTCCGACAGTGGCTGACCCGATGTAGAGCAAATCCGAACCACAACGACCGATCTCTTGAAGATCAACCACCCTGTCATGCTTGCCGGAATGAACGTCGCCGCTGGTCCGAAGCTTGCCGCTGCTGTCACCAACGCCGGAGGCTTGGGTGTTATTGGAGGCGTTGGCTACACGCCTGACATGCTGCGAGAGCAAATCGCCGAACTGAAGAGTTATCTCAAGGACAAGAATGCTCCCTTCGGTGTTGACCTTCTGCTGCCTCAAGTCGGTGGCAGTGCCAGAAAGACAAAGTAAGTGGCCTACCACATAGAGCCTGCTATGTCAATGCTCATGTAAAATACAGCTACGACTACACCAAGGGCAAACTCGACGAGCTCGTCGACATCATCATCGATTCCAAGGCCTCCCTTTTCGTTTCGGCTGTTGGAGTTCCACCAAAGCACATTGTCGAGAAACTGCACAAAGCTGGCGTCCTCTACATGAACATGATCGGCCATCCCAAGCATGTCAAGAAGTGCCTAGAGATCGGTGTCGATATGATCTGCGCACAAGGAGGCGAAGGAGGTGGTCACACTGGAGATGTTCCTACGACGATCCTCATCCCCACCGTTGTCAAGATGTGCGAGGGCCACAAGAGTCCCTTGACCGGCAAGCCGGTGCAGGTTATCGCTGCTGGTGGTCTCTTCAATGGTCAGTCACTAGCGGCTGCACTCATGCTCGGTGCCACTGCTGTCTGGATCGGTACCCGCTTTGTACTCAGTGAAGAGGCAGGTGCTAGCAAAGCCCATCAGGAAGCAGTCCGTACATCTGGATTCGACGACAACGTCCGCACCATCATCTTCACAGGACGTCCGCTTCGTGTGCGAAAGAACCCATACATCGAGAAGTGGGAGAACGAGAGACAGGCCGAGATTAAGAAGCTGACATCTGAGGGTGTCATCCCTGTCGAGCACGATCTCGAGAGCCTTGGTGATGACCTTGACGATGATACCATGGATAACGCCCGACCTTTCCTGATGGGCAAGGCCGCTGCTGTTGTAAATGAGAGGCAGTCAGCCAAGCAGATTGTTGATGAGATGGTTGGCGATGCTGTAACATGGATCGGCAAGGGCAACAGCGCCATTGTCAGCAAGAGCAAGCTTTAAGTGATGCTGATGTTCTTTATAATGACTTTTCTGAATCGCAGGCATGATTGTATTTTATCCTTCTCTTTTCCTATGGCTGGATCCAAACCAGCTTTTGATCCATTCTAATCGATGCCGAGGAGGAAGCGGTGTTCAACGGAGAAGTACCGAGGGCCAGAGAAGCGTGGGAGGTGCCGCGGTGCAGACTCCAAAGCAAGTAGACGTTCAGGCGAAGTACGATATCGCAGGTCGATCGCGAGTCGGGTGGTGCAACATAGCTGTCGCTGCTACTCTGAAGCTTCCAATAGTTGATGCGACGGTCCTGATTCGGTCGAGGTAAGCGGATCGTGATGGGCATTGGCTGGCGTCGCTCCAGATACCACATTTGCCATGGTCAACGAGAAATGCATGCGTGGCAGGAGCATCAGCAGACTGCAGCAGTGCAAGCGGTTACGAGTAAATACAGGTTCTCCCATGGCCTGCTTTACGGGGCATCCTACTCTTTTACTTCCTCAAATCTCGATCTTCGGACATGAATGCCTGAGCTACTGGGGGTCCCGTCTAGGCGCTTAAGCGAGGTCGTAGGCTGTCCGTCCGCCTCCCCGTCTGTCCTCCCAACTCAGGTCTAGTGAGCGGAGCATAGCTTGGTCGAGCGTGCCGGCTCGCGCATCGCCACAGCAGATGGCTCAATATAAGACAGTAAGTCTGCAACTGCAGCCCGGCGCTGCGATGGTGCTGTTTCTCTGCCCTGGATTGTTCCCCTCGTCAAACACCTGTCAGCCCTGCCTCGTCGCCTGCCCCTTGAACATTGGTAAACCGATCCCACCCGAACTCAAGGACAATTGAGCAGTCTAGGAGAACGCCTCCATCAACCAAACTCAGACAGACCCCACTGCGTGCCTAAACAATAAGGTCCAGCCATTCTGCATCGCGGCCCTTCGGAAGAAAGTCCGAAAGAAGGCTTTGTCATTTCAACCGGATATCTTCTGTTCTCATAACAACGTCACCCCCTCTTCAGCTCCTGAACGCTTGCCTCTTACTTCGCAGTTCTGCCGCTGCCCTTGATATCTCTTGAATTGGCGCGTCAGGGTCCAAGGAAATCTGCAGATCTAGAATCGACGAACTCGACGATTCTCATCGTCGATCCAGAACCAGCTTACGGCACTGCGGAAAGAGTTGCCTGGGGACTGCCCATTGAAGAACGCCAATCTCCATGCACAATCGAGTACAAGAGAGCCAAAGTTGCTGGACTCCGCACTGTCACATCCAATAACGCCCTTCACAAACGAACCATTGCTCCTACGGCATTGAGACCCCTCGCTCGCAAGATGAGCACAGATGCGTCTTCATCAACCAGACCAAAACGACAACTCGTCAAGGCCGCATGTCAGTCATGTCAAAAACGAAAAGTAAAGGTTAGTTCACTTGCGATCTGGCTAGACCTATCATAGGCAATTGATCTGACTACAAGCTCTAGTGTAGTGGTGAGCGTCCTATGTGTATGCTCTGCCAACAGAGAGGTCAAACATGCATCTACGATTCCGAAGCGGGTATCTCAAGAGTCGAAGCAGTGAGACGGCGAAACAAGGAGTTGGCAGAGCGAAACTCTGACTTCGACCTCGTCTTCAACGCCTTGCAGACCACACCCGAGCCAGAGGCATTTGAACATCTCCGTCGTTTGAGGGAGTGTCCAAACGTGGAAACGTACGCCAGGACTCTCCGCAAGTCGCGACCAACAAGCAGAAAACGACCGCCGGACAGCATGCACGACTTCATGGACGACAGTACGCTCTCAAACCTCTCGCCTATGTCGACGCACTCCCAAGACCAACATGATGGCGACTCGAACATGTTCGCCGAATCTCTTCCCATGACAGACTACACAAGTCCACCTCAACAACCTCCGTTGATGATCGATCCTCGGCTTGGTCAACAAACCTTGTACAGCTTTCCAGACAACAATGGTTCGACTCTCCAGAGCCTGTGAGTGGCATTGTCCCCTCTCTTGTCAGTCATCACCATGTTCGGTGGTGTGCAGCGTTTTCGTATCAAGCTTCTTGAATCGTGAGCTCTGTCACCAAGAGTGTGTTTTTGCATTCGCCCGACTAAATGCTGACCTATGCTCAGGGCTGAAATCTGGCCGTTCCAGAACTCGTCTCACATTCAACAAGAAACCTACCAGTCGAGCACTCAGGATTGGGCAAAGCCAGATGGTCAGGGTGGATCCTCCCAGCAGAATCACTACCTCTACAACGTACAAACGTCCCAGACCGACTGGACCGATGGCAACCTCGATCCCACGAATGGCCAAACAATGAGTCGAAGGCATTCCAGGTTCGATGGCTGACAGATACGGCACAACGCATAGCAAAAGAGACGGACATCTTTGTCTTCGTGTCACTCATCTCAAATCTTTCTTCCACTCGGGCTTTGCTACCAAGTACGAGATATATCCGTCCAGATATCGCGTCGACAGACCCACTGCAAGTAATCTGTTGATTTACTCAATGCGAACCACTGATCAATCAGTCTCCGTTGCACATAGTCTGGTACTAGGGGTCCAGCATCTGCTCCTTCGCTTTGCAGAACAAAACGATAGCAAGAGGAGGGAATACAAGGTTTTGGGGAAATCATGGGTCAGGCACACACTCTTGCATACAGCCCAAGCTCTAATATGGGGGCCAATGGAACACTTTGGGACTTGGACTCCGGAAGAGTAATCAGTCTGATGCTGCACGTACACATGGTGTACCCGGCATTTGGGTTCCGAGCGGACGGGTAGCCCAGCTAGAACAAGCGGAACATGCGTGACAGAGTACTGGGGAGGAAGCGAACATACCCCCAAATTCAGTACCAATTCTCTACCATGTCCTCTAAGTGGTAACCCTCATCTCAAAACTTTACGGATAATCAAACATACACATGGAACGTAAGGCTTCGGCCCAAATCTCAGACCTGTCAAATTCATACCATTTCAAAGTGGAAATAAGAGACTTTCTCACCCAGCACAGACAAATAGACCAAGACGTCGTGTTGGGCAAATCAGAAGTGGCTGAACCCATGTGGCTGCCGCTTTCGCAACTCGGAGGTAACCACCGAGCCAATGGGATGTATCACCGTTCGGGAATCGGGAGATCCATCTCCAACATGTCAGATTCACCAGCGTACTTTTCGATTGCTTCCATCCCTTCCTTTTTTCTTTACCCCTCAACAGCGGTCGCCAGTTTTCACCAGGTTGCTAGTGTACCCTTCGCTCATCAGATGCTTCGTGCATTGCTTTGGATGCGCTCTAGCCCTTGCCCGAGATGAGCAAGAATGCAAGATCATTCACCGTGTTTATCGTATATTTGCTTGCATCTCAGATTCGCATCGGGGGAATCGAGAGATGCGGTTACGCGAAGAGGGGCTGGAATGATAGGAGGCTCGATGGAAGGATATCTTGTGCACTGCTAACCAATTGAATGATCTCTAATGCAGATAGACTGCCACAATCGTACGTGTCAAATCTCATGCAAAAAAGGTGATCGGTAAAAGCAGAAGCTCTCAATCTGGCCCAGCATAACCTCATGGTCGCTGAATCAATCACCTTGATGGCGACTCTCGGAGAACTCACCTTTGGATACCATGCTGCGCATATCCACTGACTCGCTTCTTCAACCAAAGGCTTCGAAACACTGACACCGCATCAAACGCGCCCGGACATCACCGCCAGCTCAAGCAGGTCGTATCCAGCACCATGGCTCATACCAACAACTTCCCAAACACCCGACACACTACCGGCTGCATCCTACTGCAACCCCGTCACGGCAACCAACTGTCAAACACCGACCGTCTCCACCCTCTATACCCAATTTAGTAGGAGCATATCCTTCTCAAGGACCGGCCAAACCACAAACGATCCAACCGCCCTTGCACGGTCCGACATGACCAGGAGCCTCTTCCTTCCTTCCGCACACCGCGAACGAGAACGACACGTGCATATGCCAAGCTTTTACCGCCCACTCATTTCCCCACACTTACGTTCCTTCCGACCCATCTCGACTCCCGATGTTGTCGATTCAAAAATGCGATGCTTCTACAAATTCCGATGCGAGTGCTATGCGAGATAAAATTCTGTTGAGAGTCGCAACAACGCACCAGTCTCGCAAAAGCTGAGGAGGAGGCCTTGCAATGATTAGTGATAGAAAGGGTGCCGCGTGTGCTTTGGATCACCCCTCGGCAGTTGTGCTTTTTCTGCTCTGGCGTGATGTTTGCATGAGGAGCGAGATCTGGATCTGAGATGTGTATCTTCGATGAGACGATGGAGATGCCCCTTTGGTCGGAGTGAGTTTCCTGTGGTGCGGAGATAGGCCGGGTATGTGCTCATG
>ERZ794946.466-NODE-466-length-16303-cov-4.202856_pt1 | contig 16303 bp, 16 predicted proteins | sample MGYA00433072_ERZ794946 | MGnify/ENA primary metagenome ERZ794946 (study PRJEB30137, sample SAMN04331413) | food metagenome | isolation source: Y3 must sample point D1 replicate A | place: Australia: South Australia | collected 2014 ...
GTCTTTCGATGAGCATACAGTACATCAGCGTAGGAACGTACTGAGAATCGATGAGGAAGAATGGAGATTTCATGTTCGATGCTACCTTCTATGTATCCTTAACTCCTCCGTATGCAGATGCTAGCAATGCAATGAGAATCAACTCTCTAGAGTGTCTCCCATCCTCCAGTGTTCATGTCGCCCTCGAGTCTTCTGGAGATAACACTAGGAATGCCGTGGTTCAACCATGCCTCCCTGAGTAGCTTATCATATCTCTTCTGGTTGAGGAATAGCTGGTGGTGGCGACGCAGGGTAGGGTCGACCTCACCGTGACGGTCGAGGTAAGGCGCATGGTACCAGCTACCATGGCTGTGGTGCAGGAACAGAACCATGCACTTACGGATGTTGATGAAAATACCGATGTTACCGCTACACCTTTATACTTGTTAGCAGAGTACACTGTGTGATGGAATATAGACTCACTTCTCGCGATGCTGGAAGCAACCGCCCTTATTGCGGTCTGTCATGCAGCAACTAGCTTGACTGCAGAAGATCTCGCCACAGAACAGACAGATTGCAGGATCTGAAACCTCTTTGCCAGTTGTGGGACAGCGTCGCTTGATAGCTTCTTCCGTTAGAGTGTCGTAATGTTTGGGCAGCCCAACAAGCTCAAAGATAGCTGGATGACTGAGGTATTGCGCATCGATGCGCATTCTTTCCTTCGTGGCGGTACTAACAACTACACTATTCACCCAGTGCGCTGCGATCTTCTGGAACTTTTCGTCATGTCCAAGTTGTGCCACAACTTCTTGAGGTGTCGGTAGACGGAGGGTTCTGGCCAAACGTTGCAGCTCTGGCAACTCCGGTTCCACGTTAGCATTAGCAAAGTCGACTCCAAAGTGAATATGAGTCAACAGTAGAGCCTTTCTGAGGAACGCCAAAGCGTATGTGTCAATCACTTTGCTCAGGGCCGGTGCATTCCATTCTAGGTCTGAGAAGTTTGCTTGAGCAAGGCTAGATCCAGAAGTGTGCGGGCTGAACTCCATATCTTCATGGTTCTTGAACCATTCCTGGAATTTCTTGATTCCCGAAAGATCCCAGCTGCTTGGTTGGTGGTTCTCTGAGGCTTCTCTTAGAGAGGAACGACACAAAAACGAAAATATGACCTTAACCAGCTCTGCAGAATAACACAGTCGGAGAATGTGGTGCATACTTTGGCCCATGGGCACCTCATTGATTGCACAGCTCGTGAAGAAGTTAAACACATCGTGACCAAACAACGAAGCATCGGCTAGTGCTGGGTTTTCACCGGACTTGTCGCCAAGGACCTTTTTCAACTGACCAGCCCACGAGTTATGCACTCGGGCTTCTCTGAGATACTCGGGTATGCCGCTCTTGACAGCAGCTGTTGCAGTTGCGGTGCGAACGGTTTCGGACAGAATGCGCAAGGTCTTCATACTCTGCTCGGAAATTGAGTCGAGGAAGGTTCCAGATTCGCTGTCGATGGGATTCGCAACGCCTCTATAGGAGATTTCAACACTTGAGATAGTGAAAGCCAAGGTATTACAGAGTGTCTCGGCCAAGCGAATAGTCGAAGATTGTGTGCCAGGCTCCAGTCCAATGGTGTTGGGCTTCAGGGCACCGATGGGACTCAAGCTCTCCTCAATGCGGATGTATGCTCTGCTGAGCTCCGAGGATGGCGCAGCAGGTCGGTTACGGTTGTCGAATCTGCTAGCAAGGTTGGTCAAGGTCTCCAACCGAGGTGTTAGATTGACCAGTGCTTCCAGGCCGGGTAGACCAGTGGCGTTGTTGTTGAACTCGGCTGCCGCTCTGCGGACTATGTCCGGAAGAATTGACCTTGACTCTTCCTCGGAACTCGGTGCATCTGACTCAGGGTCTGATGAGCGAGCATCTGCAGATTGCGTAGAAGAGGATGCCTGTGGGTATGAAGATGCCAAAGTTTGGACCAAGGCCTTCTGCATATAATCCATATGTGCGTCGCGCACGGAGAGGCTTGACGGCAGTCTACCGACCTCATCAGCAACGCTAAGTGCCTCTTGGTCGAGGATCCATTGGTCGAAGGTGGTTTGCTGCTGATCGAGAATAGACGACGGGCGGTAATGCTTATCCTTCCAGATGATGGGAAGGAACGTGTTTCCTAGAGCTTTGCAGAGAGGGCAAATAAACTCCACTGTATCAGGTCTTTCAGGGTGGTTGCGTGAGATGTGCTGTGTATGTCTTCTCTTGGTGGCTACGAGATAAGCCTCAAAGCAACTGAAGTGCATGATGTGGCCGCAGCTGTTGAGCACTGGTCCTTGGAATGCACTGTTGTGAGGGAAGCCTTTCCCAAGACCTCTTCTTTCTTGGCTACTCTTTGAACCATCTGTATTCACCTTTTCGACCATCTCTGTTGCAAGTTTAGCAATGCCAAAAGGTCGGATCGCATCTGCAGATTGGTCGAGATTCTCGGGTGTATCCAGAACCTCTTTGACGTAGTCCTTGTCGTCGAGAGGGGTCTGCCTGAGGATTTTGCTCGGTGCGATGAAGGCAAAAGTACCATAGACTCTGCTATCGTCGGTGTCTTCTTGACAAAGAATACACGGTTCTTTGGGAAAGGGGCACACTTTGGTCTCAACGGCCCTCTCCCTTAAATCATCGTCTTGGTCCATGTCACTGTAGTCTTCTTCGTTCCAGTCCAAGCCTTGATTTTCCATGAAGGATGTTTGTTGGGCTTTGAACTGTGCCATCACTCGGGCCTGGCGCTCAAGCGCAGCTTTCTTCTTAGCCTCCTTGTCCTCAGACGGCTCAGGAGCAGCCTCAGCAGTAGCTTGTCCATCAGCAGGCAACAACCTCAACTTGGCGTTGGCAAACTCCTCTGGCCACTTCTCAGACATCCGATCAAGTATACGCTTGGCCTTGGGGGCACAAGATGCGAATGCCTTGATCTTCGACAAACGGAAGAGAGCGTCCATGATGGTCTTGTCTGGGCTTTCCTCAGTCTGCGAAACTGAGATAGCTAATCTGACAAAGCTGTCTTCTGCAACCATCGGCTTTGGGCCCTTTGGAGTAGCGTCCTCCATCACAGCTAAGAGGGTGAGGTGGAGAATAACATGAAGCATTGTCTCAATGCGGGTGATTTGTGCGTTATCAACTGCCTCGTCATGGCGCAAACAGAACTCCAGGCCCCAGTATATGATCCCGCTGAAGAAAGTGGTCTGAGTGAATGCACCCAGGTGCTTGAAAAGTCCAGAATCGATCGGCTGAAGTTGAGGCTCGAAGACAATATCCGCTGCTGTCTGATTCGTCTTCTTGGCCATATACTCCTTATAGACAGTCTCAGCTTCCTCGCGCTGATTGCGATTGTAGTAAGCATAATATGGGTCAATGGTCTCGATGAAGCGAGGATGCAACTCAAACGTGCCGGAGTCGTTCAAGCCTTCGGGAGCACGGAAGTTCGTCATATTCTCAAGGATTGTGTCGAACTCCTCTGAGTCTGCCACTCTATCGGTCAAACGGTTAGAAATGTCCGAGAATGACAACGGCTTGAAACAGAGAACATGGGCGATATCGCGCTGCAAGACCTTGACGTGCTGGCTTGGTTTGTCCTGGCCAGGCAGGAGATTCTGTCTCTCACTAAGCAGGATAATGAGCAGATGGAAGAACTCCTCTGTAACGTCAAGTCTCTGGTGCTCATCATATTCAGGACAAAGATCGAACGCGCCATTAACGAATCCGGACAAATTGAACCTGTCGACAATTTGAGCCAAGAACCTCTCGCCCATGGACTCATCCGCGCCTCCGCACAGCACAAGGCCAGCCTGGAGCATGAAGATATCTCGCTGATAGGAAACATCCCGCTGGGTAGTTCCGCGGTACTGATGCATCTGGTGACGAAGGGTCACACCATTGCGTACCCACATGCCGGCACGCATCTGAGCCAGCCAGGCACAGACTCGTAGAGGGTGTTCAAAGAGCATGGACATTATCTCAGCTGAATCATATGTTCCAACTTGTGGGGCCGTTTTCCAGCTTGTCTGCCAAGGATCTTTGAAGTCTGCTGGATCAAATTGCAGCACTCTGAGCATGTCCTCTCGTGGGACATGTACGCCAGCCTCAAGCAACCATGACAAGAGATAATGAAGGGGGTGGTGGAAACTCATGGATCCAGTCGCTACGTCGAATTGAGGCACACTGTAGCATCCATCCCGGCACGTCGCCTCGCGTCCAATTGCCTCGACGTACTTAGGTCTCTTTTTGTTTAGAAGATTCACGAAAGTTTGGGCTTCCTTGGTCTCGGCGTTCAGGAATCTGTTGCGCTCAAGACCGAAAGCATTGATGAATGTTGCTTGTGCAGCATGTCTGATCGCGTTCTGCACAGGAGTCATGTCACCATCGTCGTTCCATCTGAAGGCTTCTGCGACTTGACGACACAGCCTGTTGATCTCCTTGATGATCAAAGTCGCGCTGATCCACGCGTCGGCTTCGTACTCGACGTGTTCGCCAACAGCACGAACATTGGGACAGATACCTTGATGAAGCTTGACCAAGTCCAAGAACTGCATCAGGTAACGAGGCTCGTTTCGCACTTTTTCTTGCACAAAAGCGGACTGAAACATGTAACGTGTGTCGAGGAAGAAGTGGAACATTCTTCTGTTGGTGACGGCGCCCGCATCAAAAGCAAGTGTCGCGCTTGGGTTGACGTCTTTAGGGAACCCTACCTGACGGGTGGTGAGGAAAGTGTACAGGATAGCAAGAAGATTCGTCAGGAAGTTGCCTCTCTCGACGACTTCTGCAGTAATAGATGGAGTTGTGAGCATCTGAACCGAAAGATTGATGATAGAGTGATCCGGTTCGCGATCGGCAATCAGGTAAAGCTGAGCCAGCATTGTGTAGAGACCAGCAAATCTCAGCCCTAGGATACGCTTGAATTGAGGTACAGTGACAACAGTGCTGATGTAGAGATGGCGCAGATCAACACGAAGTGTTTTCCACATTCTCAGATCGTACAATATGAGATAGTCGAGACGCACTCTTTGCCATAGATCCTCCGCTGGGCTAGACGCTGATTGTGATCTATACTCCTCTGGAGTTTCGAGCCAGTAACGAGCAGGTCGAGGAGGACGATTCGACTTGACTCTCACCTTCGGTGTTTTGGGAAGATTCGAAAAGGGTGCTGAGGGTTGAGAAGGAGGATCTGGTCTTGACGAAGGATGTTGTTCTCCGTCATCAGATTCATTCAGGGTCGCTGATCTTGTCCGGCGGCGAGTCGTTGGAGGCGGTGGAGGTGGTGCAGGATATCCGGCAAGAGTTGCTTCAAAGTTCTCAGCAGGGCCTTCCGTGTCGACATCCACAAGATCAAGGTCCATATCGTTGTCGGCAAGAGCCATAGCGAGGGGATCGGCATTGTCGAGATCCAGGTCCATGGCTTCCTCTGCATCAATCTCATCCTGTCCTGCCATCATGAAATCTTCAATGGTCATATCATTTTCGTCGCCATCCTCGTCATCCTCGTCGTCTTCGTCGTCGTCGTCATTTTCAACATTGATTCGAACAACGTTGATACCAGCAAGAGGACGGAACCATCGAGCCTCCTGTCTTCGCTGTCTGACGTTCTCTTCGTGCTCATGATCGTCAATACCACCCTCTCCTATCGCAGCATTGGTGGCCTCGCTTCCCATGCGCCAGGGCCTGAGCAGTTCCTCGCAGATGGTGTTGCGAAGCACGTGAGGGTCAGAAGCAATGGAACACCCCGAGATATCCGAGATCCAATCGACTATCGAGCTGCACATCTGCTCGCGGAAGGTGTCTCTGGCGGAGCGAACGGTGACGGTGACTTTGAGTTGTTCTATGATGGCAGCCATACGTAAGAGTTCGGCGAGATCGGTGGAGTAGTGTATGATGCTTCGGCCGACGTCGTTGACCTCCATGGCCTTTTCCAGACCAAAGTTCTTTGTCTTTCTGCAAGCCTTGGCCACCTGGTTCTGTACATCGGTGACAGTGTGCTTTTCATCATTCCATAGGACCAAGGCATACTCTTCATCAGACTCGTCGACCTCGGCACCGCCGTAGAGATGTGAGGTAAGGCGCGAAAGAAGCTCGTCCCTTCGAACGGTATCCTCTGTTTTCGGTAGGCGTAGTTGCTCAGGCGAGCAGGAGAAAACATCACACATGTAGTCGAAGGCCTTTGCGACAGTCATGCGTACGACGTCGAGCAGCTCGTCAGGCAAGGTCGGTGTCTGACTCGTCTTTCCAGCAGCCTTCAATCCTGGTGTATCGTCGGTGCTATGAATGGTGCAATGCACGGGACGAACCCAGGCTTCGTCGTCGGCGCAGTCACAGCAGCCACTGTTGCCCGGAGAGACGCTGATGTAAACCATATGACCTTCGTGGTCGGACTCGGCAAAGCATCTTGCGCAGAGAACGCAGGTATCATCGGCGGCGCACGTCTTGCAGTGGTATGTAGACTCGCCAACCTTGAAGATGTGACCGCATGGGTGACCTTTTGCGGCAGCAGTGTATTCGGCACCATCGACAGCGCCCTGTGCATCGCGTAACACCCATTGGCCACCCTCGGGTACTCCGTTCGGAAACAAAAGGTGCAGCCTTGATTCATCATCTCCAACGAGAGAGCGGAAGAGGCGAGAGCGGAGGACTGAATCTGCCTCTTCTGTGTAGCGGTTGTTGAACTCTCTGGGCAAATCCCTGAGAAATATACCCAAGCTCTTTTCCTGATCTGAGATCTTCATGTTGGTCCACGGTCGTAAATAGGATTATGCGCCTGAATAGAACATGCCGCGGTGGATAGCGCGGGGTGGACGTGAATGCGTGCTGCTACTGGTTGTTTCGGGGTCTTTTGACTAGTTGTGGTAGATGGCGCAGGTGTTTCGAGGGACGTCCGTATGTAGGTAGGTTGGTATTCGACGTGAGTTTGCAGTTGTAGGGAAATGGCGATTGCCTTTGATCTTCTTGCCATTTCCAAAAGACCGAGCAGCTTCACTCGGCAGTGACGTTGCAGGCTTTGCGGAGAACTGCACCTCTTTTTGCAACCACCACTTTCACAATTTGTTTATCTAGTAGCACTTGTTTCCTTGGAGAAGCATTAATATCTACCTTCTTACTGGATGCGGTTTTGATTTGGAAAGGATTGTGCCTTTTGAAAGGCCCCTTGCAATAGACAGGATCAGTCGGAGATTGATGCCGGTACATCAAATTCACATATCTGGATCGCCAGAAAATCACGTTTGTGTGGGGACCATATTGTGAAAAGGTAAGAAAAGGGTTCGTCTACCATCAGAATTGTCTGTATGATTACAAGTTTGAGAAGTCATCAAGCACCAGCCGCCATGAAACGCCCATCCCGCTATGCATCCACTGTCCAGCATCCAGATATCTAGTTCAGGTCGGCTGTGACGTTGGAGAACTCGCCCTTCTCGAGCTTGGTCTTCCAGAAGATGGGGTTGGTGTCGTTGAAGCCGTGCTTGACCCAGCCCTCCTCCTTGACATGGTACAGGTTGATGTAACCACCAGAGTATGCATCTCTGTGTGTGGCGGCCAGGATACTGCGGCGGCCGAGTTCGAGAGCGTCCTCGTCTGACAAGTCGTAGCTGTATTCAGCATCGAGCACACCGTAGGCGAATGTCTGACCGGAGCCAACACAGAACAGGTTGCCGGCGAGGCGGGTGCCGTCACTGTCGATGTAGTAGAGAGCGGGTCCTTCTTGAGGTGTGACACCGGCGCACATGGTACCCTGTGAGATCATGTTAGCCATTTTGGATCGACGTCCTGGAAGCAGAGGCAACATACCATGCTCAAGCCCATGCCCTTGTATTGGTAGACCAGGTTGGCCAGAATCTTGGAGGCGGCGGCAACCGAGATACGGCGCTTGTGACGGAGCTCGTGAAGACGGCATTGCATACCGAGGTAGGCAAGCCAGTATTGACAGTCGGCGGCACCACCAGCCATGGTACCCAGCAGTTGGGGATTGATCTCAATAACCTTCTTGACGGTCTGACTGGCGATCCAGTTTCCTGCAGTGGCTCTGGAGTCGGTCGCCACAATGATACCGCCCTTGAATCTGAAGGCGAGGGTCGTTGTACCGTGAGCGAGCTTGATGGGGCAGCTGGGGTTCGAGTGGTCGTCGGTCATTGCGCGGAGCCATGATTGCGCCTGTGGCATGATTAGCTGCGGTTCCCAGATAGAATGGACATGTGAGGCTCACTTGTGCGACAGGAGGGAGAGCGAACTTGAGATCGATGGCAGTGGGCATAGCATCAACTAGCTCCAGCTGGTCCTGCTCTTGATAGCCCTCATCCTTGAAGGCCGGTCTGCTGTACTGCGCCACCAAGCTGTCCATCTTATCTTGCGCTTGTGTATGTGTGTCGGGTGGTGATGTATCTGAGAAGTTGGAACGGCGATTCGGATGACAGGTAGTTCGATTCAGATGGCGGCGCGCAAAGTGCTTGGTGAAGGTGATGATTGATGGGCGGATGCAGCAGCTGTTTGGGAGAGCTCACCCACGTCACGTCTTCCGAGCCGGCGGAGTTTCCCAAGCTCCGAGCGTGACCCTGTCTCTATCTTCACCACCACAATTATCACACCATTTCCATGACATACAACTCCAACGGCACATAATATGACCTGTGTGCTGTTTGAAAAAGCACGTTGATGTTCGGTTCATTATCAGTGATACTGTTGATAATGCCCGGCGCAAACTAAAGAAATCTTGAGTCCATGTCATTTTACAGCCTCAAATCCAAGCCGAAAGCAGCCACTTCGACGTGCATCACACCGGCCTCTTCTACGATTGAATCGGACTAGGCTCAAGTCTCCACGAGCACAAGACATACGAGACTTTATCTGGGAGGATAGAACATCTCAACGAGTAGACCGTCAGACCGTGGTAGTGAGCACATTTACTCAAACGATGCAATCCTTGTGGCAGACGACATCTTTGTATTCAGACAACATTCAATGTGGTCGATTGGAGAGGCCATCCACGCGACTGTGGTGATGATCGATTACATCAAGCAGCCGTCCAAACTCTACGCCATGTACTGGTTCTGCCCAATTGCCTTTGACAAGACCGTACTGCGTAATTCTCTTGGGTCTGAGAGGGACGAAAAACCAAAACGTTCGCAAAGACGAGAAATCTCCCAAGTCCTCTTGTCATTTCATCTCATTCCATTTCATTTCCTTTCTGTTCTCCTGCGAGACTCTTTACTTTGATAGATGCTGGTGGCATTTCTTGAGACAAGTGCGATGATTTACGAAGTACGGCGTCGGGTTGTTTTGACATGAGGGTTGGCGTCAACATGAGGACGCGTAGCATTCAACAACATCAATTCACTTCGATATCATGTCATACTCCCATCACAGAGGAGCCCGAGTAGAGGATAGTCTCTTCTTCAACAACCAGCATAAGCCAGTGTATCAATGAAAAGTGGGTACGATGTGATGAACACAAAGTGTGATATAAAAAATTGCAGAAGTGGAGGCCCCGAAGGACATCCATGAGAAGTCTTGTACGCGCTGTGCAATGCATCAAGTCTTCTCAGAAGTATCGCCTTCTTGATCGCGAACTTCCCTCCAAGGTAAGTATATCAGAAAGAAAGAAAGAAGGGGTGTCCCTGGTGCAGGAGGGGAGGAGGCTTTTATAGAGAATTCAGAGAGCAGACTGGCGGACTGATTACTAAGCGGATTACTAAGCAACTTAGTAAGCAGGATTACGTAATCAATCTTGAGAGGTGAGGCTGATGAGCCGGGTGGTTGTGAGACCGGAGGTGAACGGTGAAGTGAGGCCTGAGGGCGCTCTCAGAGCTCCAGCTCCTGGAACACCCACCTTGAACCAATGCACAATTTCAAGCTCATTCCCACTTAGACAGTGCTCTGGTGTTCAATGGTATTTTGTCGAAAATCTTGCTCAAGATCCCGATATCTGTTGGCCTCTTCAACTTTGGCAATGTTTACCTGATATGACGTGTACTGTAGCAATCAACATTCGAATGCCGATATACCGAGCTTCCTCTTCCATGCTATGCTCTTTCCACCTTTACGTACTAACAGGAACAACCCGATCGCCTATCTGAGCAAAGCAGATTTTAAGTCACCACACATCTACTCATCCTTCCTCTCACATATCTCTCGTAGCAATCATGGATACGTCAAAGCCCATCAACCCCAGTGACCTGTTCTCAGCCAAGGGTTTGACGGTCGTCATTACAGGAGGTGGTAGCGGTCAGTTCCATATCTTGACTCCCAAACATGAGGACCTTGCTGACATCGTACAGGTATCGGCCTCGCCTTTGCTACCAGTCTCGCAGGATCTGGAGCCGAGAAGGTGTACTTGCTAGGACGCAGAGTCAAGAACCTTGAAGACGCTGCCAAATCGATCAACCCTGATATCATTGTACCAGTCCAATGCGATGTTACCGACCAATCGTCCATCGATGCCGCCGTCAAGCAAATTGAAAAGCAGTCATCTCATATCGACGTCCTGATCAACAACGCTGGTGTTCTGGGCCCCGACCACAAGGGCATCAGTGATGCTCAGAGCATTCAGGAGCTACAAGAGATCATGAAAAGAGATTGGTCAGGCTGGGACACTTCGTTCCAAACAAACACTTCGGCCATTGTCAGTGTCAGCGCTGCTTTCCTGCATCTGCTCGACGCGGGCAACAAGAAGAGAGGCTGGGCTACAGGAAGAAGAGAGGTCCAAGAGAGAGTTGAAGGCGGCGATTCCAGCGACCCAAGATCAAGTCAGATCATCACTGTCGCCAGCATTGCCTCCTTCAACCGCTTCGTGACTGCCGGTCTGGCATACTCGGCGACCAAAGCTGGTGCTGCCATGCTAGGAAAGGCGTTGGCTACTTTGCTCGCACCCTTCAACATCAGAAGCAACATTATTGCTCCAGGACGTGAGTGTATACATGCTGACATGGTTGCCGTATGGTGGACTAACATGACTTCAGGGTTCCCCTCCGACATGACTGCCGGCGATACTGGTTCATTCCCAGTCACTCAGATCCCTGCAAGTAGGTCTGGATCATACGAGGACATGGCAAGTATGATATTGTTCCTCGTTGGCAAGTCCGGAGCCTATCACAATGGCAATGTACAAGTGATTGACGGAGGACGCCTCAGCATGATGCCTTCAACGTACTGATTGTCCGAAGCCCTTGCTAGCGTACTTGCGTACTTGATGGTGAGATAGATACACCCATAATCCATTGAACATTCGCTTAGTACCCGATGTACTTGCTGATAAAGACTTGCTGCCTGATTTTTGAGTGAGTTGGTGGTGCCCAAGACCAAAGAGCGGTCTACCCAGGGACCTTGAACTCGGACTTTAGTCAAAAGTCAAATAAAGAAAAAAAGATACTCTTAGGCATCAAGGCAGTAGATGCATGCATGCACGCCAAATGTCGAGCCGTGGTACTGGACCCTACTTGGCTGCCCGACGCTGCATTGACGAATCAGCATCATCGTCTCGGACGTCGGACGGGCTGCGTTCCTCGAGCTGTTGGGTACGACACGTCCGGACGAGTCGAACACCATGCCATGACAGCTGTCAATGGTGTACTGTTAGCTTCGCACGACATGTACAACGTCTCGGAATCTACTGGACAGTTTTCGTTGCCTGATGCCACGGATGCCCAAAGGAATTAAATTGTTCTGCTGCGGCAGCTTCGGGTTGCGAGACTATAGGCTCCACGAGGCACTGCATGGCAACCACGACTTTCAAGGATCCATTCATGCGCCTGCCCGTATGCCTTGAGTTATTGGAGGAGGATACATCCAACTTAGCCGAAGTGAGTACAAAGGCAAGGGGTGATATAGAAGAGACGGAAGCCTCGCCTATCCCGCATCCATTGGCACTCAGCTGACTGTTGAGTGACGCGGGAAGGATGGTTCGAGGTCTTGAGGTGGTGAGGTGGGATGGTAGATGTAGCGAACGAGTTTCGTGATGAGGGTTGTGGGAGGGAGAGGATGGGTACAATGAGGATAGATAAGTAAGTGCAGCGCTACGCTCGTCTCAATCATCTTCTTATTCTCAATCTCTATCTTTCCATCTCTCCCATCTCAAAGTCAAAGATCCTTCATACCAGAACAATGCCTTCCGCAACATACACCTACGCTGTCCAACCTAATGCTCCGTGGGCGGTCTCGACGAAGACATCAGCGTACACAGCTGCATCTCAACCTTACCAACCATCACCGGTCTATGGCCAGCTCTACCAGCCACCACCATCGCGATCTGAAAGCATCACCACAGGGGGAGGCTCATACTCAATTCCGAGCAGAGCCCAGTCAGTAAGCTCTTACTCGGGTAGTGAGAGCAACAGTCCTGTCGATGCACTTGGTTACATGGGCGAGCGGCTTAACAGGGCGATGGATCCTACTCCCCTGGATCGCAGCCTGGCAGTACAAGCTCAAAGGTAGGACACACTCTTATGCTTGAAGTGTGTGCCTCTGACATCGTGACTAGATCTGGAGAGCTTAATGCCAAAACTCGAGAACTGCAGGCTCTTCAAGCGTTGGCACAATCTCGACTCAAGTCTGCCAGACGAAACTTTGCCGATGGCATTCAAGCTGCCAAAGATGTCCAGCGAGATCTTGAATGGACACAAGGGAGAGTTGGGCAAGTGTCAATGTTGCTACAGATGTCAACAATGATGACTAACTGAAGACTAGAGCATTGAATCAACGAGCGGCACAGAGGTGGCCGGCTCAATACGCAACAGCGAGTTCACGCTTTCCTCCTCTTGAAGACTACTGAGACCGGAGCTGTTCTGTTGGACAGGGTATTGCCAAACAAAAGGATGTTTGATGCATGTCTTGTTAAGTGTCAATGTGCCTTCGAAGGTCAGTGTCCAGGGCGTTCCAGCAGTCTGGTAATTTTCAAAGAGATGTGTTCTGAGTCGCACAGTTTCACATGTGCAAACAAAAAGTGAAGGACGAGTGACTGAATGCATCTAACTCGTCCGCAAACGGAGGTGTTCAATCTGGTGAAGTCTCGTCTGTTCGTCCACGTAACTTCTCAATTTCAATTGCAGCAGAAGTGCAACCACCATGTCATCTTCGGACCATTCTACACGACTCTACAGATGGAGACAGAAGAAGGAGCAGGAGGATCTCCAAGAGTTTGGTATGCATCTTGAGGTAAGACGACGGCATGTGCCGTGCCAAGCACAAAAGATGGGTGAAAGCTCTCAAGACAGGAAGGCTCGCCCAGCCACACCCTCTGCAGCGTCATTTGACACAAGTTTATCGACTTTCTCTCAATACCATCGCATCTGTTCGATATTAACAGATCCATTGTTCAGTTTACCCCCAAGATTGACCGCCGCATCGGTTCCAATATGTCGCGCTCCGCTACCACCCTCTACGTTTCCGGCTTTGGTCCCGCAACCCGCGCCCGTGACCTCGCCTATGAGTTCGAACGGTATGCAACCAACTGCATCTTGCCATTTGCGCATTGCGCCTGTGATGCGCAGATGGCAAGCTTCGACTTCCAATGGCCTGACGCTGACTTGCAATAGCTACGGCCGTCTTGTCCGTTGTGACATTCCCGCTCCCCGTACCTCTTCCAGCAGACTGTGAGTGCTTCTCTGGCACGTCAACCTCCCCAGCACACCGCTAACCTCTGCATCAGTTTCGCCTTTGTCGAGTACGAGAGCCGTCGCGACGCCGATGACGCTTACCATGAGATGCACAACCGCCGCATCAGCCGCAGCGAGGAATTGAAGATTGAGGTTCGCTCGCACCCGCCACGCCTTCAACCGACAACGAAAGACTGACGTTTTTGACAGTGGGCCAGAACTCCTCCTTCCGCCTCCTGGCGCTTCGATGCTGGCCGTCCCCCTCGTGGTGAGCGCGGTGATCGTGGTGACCGTGGCGATCGTGCAGACCGTGGCGACCGTGGTGACCGCCGCGACCGTTCTCCCCGTCGCCGCTCCATCAGCCCTGCACCTCGTTCCCGCCGTGGTGATAACTCTCCTCGCAAGGAAGACCGCCGTGAGCGCGACTACGACCGCCGCGACCGTACCCGTAGCCCCGAGGACCGTGAGCGCGAGAGAGAGCGCGATGTGAGAGAGCGTGATGATGACCGCGAACGCGACACCAAGCGTGAAGACGATCGTGAGCCTGAGGAACGCCCTCGTGAGGACCGCGAGGACCGCGAGAGAGAAGAACGCGAGCCTAACGGCGAGGAGGCCAAGGGTAAGGACAACTGTTTTGCGGAGTACACATGAAAACACTGCTGACATACTGCTCTGTAGAACCCGCCGTGGAGTCTCCTCCTGCCGCCGCAGCCCACGATGACCTTGACACGGCAGAGTAGTAGCCCTGCGCTCAAGTCATTCTTACTCCACTAACCCCATCACTGATAGCGTGAGCTATTCCAACTGGGATAGTGACAGATTCGGAGTCTCAATCAGTCACACCTGGCCGGCATGATTCACCTTTCCCCCTCACAGAGCTGAAACCTCATCGCCTCCTGCAGCGTTCCAATTAATGGGTAAAATGCGCGAGGTTTCATGCTATTGATGCCCTTTTTCAACGTTATGTTTTTTTGCTGTTGGGGATGCTTCTACGGCGGGCGTTTTCACTCGAGATTGATAAAAATTAGCAGCAGCGGTTCGACCTGTTCGTACGAGGCGAGCGAATACACGAGCGACACGCACAATCGATATCGTATCCAATCAAAATATCAACCATCCGACATCCTCCCACGAAGCGATTGATCCACGAGATCAAACGAAATGCGAATTCGAATCGATCCCTTCCCCCTTCCGTATATCGTCCACGACCCACACCATGCATTCTAGCCCCGCCGTCGTTTTCCGTCTCTCGTCTACTCACCCTTCCCGAACCCCCCTTCGCGACCGACTTTGATCCAACTCGATACATCGACTTCTTGCGCGTTACATTCTTCCGAAGGTAATTCCATATTCATCGTAGGTTCTGTTATGTGGTTTGAGAACGGGCGTGTGGACCATATGTTTGCTCCCTCCAACGCTGGATGTAAGTCCTGCGACACCTCAGTAGACGTGGGCAGAATCTGCAATCATCTGGTTCGTTGCCGAAGTTTGCAAGGTGTTCGTCTAGTCTCTCTTCTGCCTAGTTGATAAAGAATTGCACGCTTTGATTTGCTAGCCATTGACGTGCCTTCAATATTTACGTTTGCTTTTTCTTCGATCAATTTGTGCATGTGGCAGCTTTTTGAAGATCGTCGTTCGGCCTCTGCAGGAGAGTCTTTGAGTATCGGTCGAGAGCTACCAACGTCTCTCTTTCTGCAGTCTCAAAGCGCTAGGTAGACGGTCTCGCTATCTTGTGCGGATCCAATTGAGGAGCTTTTCGTTGTGCCAGACTGCGATTGACGATAGACGTTTTGTCCATTGAACACGATAATGTTTCACTCTGTATTGACAAGGTTCAACATTATTTCCATACTGGATTCTGGGTATCTCATCTAATTGTTGACAAAAGAAAATCTACTCCAACTTCTAATCGTCTTGCCGTACTTGAAAAACACAATCGGCACTGGCACCATGACCAAACACACAAAGGCCAATACCGAGCAAGCCCATCCCGTCCCCAGACCTTCAAACATCGGACCTGCGAATAAAGGAAAGGAAGAAGATACGATACTTCGTACGACGATGTGGATGGACATGGCGGAGTTGCTGTGGATGAGGTATGTGTCGACGATGTATACGATGCCGGCGATGAAGATGAGTAGGAGGCCGAGACCGACGAAGAAGGCGGCGATGACTTGGGATGCCCAGTGTGTGTCTTGTGACCATCCTAGCCAGAAGAGAGAGGGAGGTAGGATGATGGCGCCTAGGATCATGGGTGGAAGACGGTCTTCGGGTTCGGCGCCTTGGTTCGCTAGCCAGCGTTTCTTGTACCATGTCAAGGTGAAGATGGAGAAGAGTATTCCGGCGGTGATGATGCCAAGTGTTACGGCGGCGAAGGGGAGGTAAGAGACTGATGGGCTCCATCCACGCTTGCGAAAAGAGAATGGGATGGCCTGGGCTCCTGAACAAACATGCGAACAGGCTTGGTAGCATATTTCTGCACCAGGATCTTTATGTCGATGGGAGTTTCCTCGAATTTGGCATGAAGATCTGAGTTTCCAGTCTGGCGGCGAAGTCGTTTAGCTTTGCGCTTGAGAAGGACAGGCTCAAAGGTCTCGCGTATAATCAAGAGCCCGAAGAAGCCAACCAGACCAACAAAGATGAGCGTAAGCCAAGCTGTCCACCTCCAGTTCAGATGATTTGTTGCGTAGGCGCCGATGATGGGAGCGAATGTCGATCCAAGATTG
>ERZ794946.468-NODE-468-length-16276-cov-3.832686_pt1 | contig 16276 bp, 18 predicted proteins | sample MGYA00433072_ERZ794946 | MGnify/ENA primary metagenome ERZ794946 (study PRJEB30137, sample SAMN04331413) | food metagenome | isolation source: Y3 must sample point D1 replicate A | place: Australia: South Australia | collected 2014 ...
GAAAGAACCAGACGCGTATACCAGTCTGCTGGGTCCATTCTGTAGCGTAGACGCCGCCTGAGTTTGCATTGAAGCCAGTGCCGTAGGAGGAAGCAGAGGAGGATGACATACTACATCCCGTATCGTCTAGATCCTTGCAATCTGAGGAAGTGAGGTTGGAGGAGATGATGACTTGGGAGTTTGTGCAGGAGCCCGTGGCATTTGTGTAGCCGGTTATTTTGTTGCGTGGATTTGTATTGACGCCCTCGAGGATGTCTAATTCGCCGCCTATGGGCCAAGTGGGGCCGGACATCCAGCTTTGGTGCTTGTCAGTATAGTGTTTTTTGGGTTTGAGAGGAGAGTAGAGAAGGAAACTTACAAGGCAGGCCATGTTCCACAGATACCTCCAGGCATATGTGTGAAATCTGCTATGAACAAACCATAGCTGGAGACCATTTTACTATTCAGTCTGACTGCTTTTCTGCCACTTTTGCTTTTACTGCTGATGGTGGTTGTATGATCGACTCCTATGCGAACTGCTCCGTTGGTTCCATTGCTGATCATGTTATTCGATAGTGCATAGCTTTGATTGACATATGCAGCATATCCTGATCCCGGTGGATTCGCATCATCTTCAAAGTCGAAGCCGGAGAAGAAGTTTGGCCAGCCTTGGTATGTGGTGTTGAGGTCGTATGTGTATTTGTAAATGGTTTCGTTGTGAGTGGTGGATTTTGCTGATGCTGTAGTGGAAGCTGCCACTGAGAGTGCCAGTAATGAGATGGTTTGGCGCATCGCAATGTATGGTTTGCAATGAAAATTGCGACAGAAAGTTGAAATGTAAGAATAGAGGAAGCAAGCAAACAAAAAAGCGGGTGTTCAAGAGAGGTCATGGACTAGATGACGGGGCAGGCACGACGCTATGCCGGCAGTGCAAGACTCATGGTCACCGCCTAGAACAAAAACGACCTACCAAGTCATATAGCTCAACTACGCATAGAACAACATCATCAGTGGTTTGTCTGCGGGTTACTGTGCGAACTGCGTTGACTATCGAACGGTTGGAATCCGGCCGAGCGACGTTGAGAAAAGCGGTCGCTTCAACCACTGCCGAAGGCTGACGACCCGAACACCCAAACCATGCACTCTCATCACACTAATAGTTAGAGAACAGACTGAAGCAGTTTGTTGGACATACTTGACGTTGATCATCTCAGTATTAGACAATTTCTCCAAAAGCTGGTGCACAAGAGTAGATCGCAGAAGTGCTCCCTGCCGCAGCTTTCACGTGCTAGCACAATCATCACCCTCGCTTTGCCTCTACGTATTTCGATGTAATCCCAAATCCTCGCTAATGATATCGGCAGCACGTTCAGTGACTGCATACACGGTTGCTAAAATATTTCCCCTGGGTATGATGGGAATGACACTCGCGTCTACAACCCTCAAATTTTGGACACCTTTCACATTCAGACGACTGTCCACCACGGCCCCCAGAGCGCATGTACCACATGGGTGGTAGTTTGTCATCGCAAAATCTCGCGCCACCTCTTTAGCATTGTTGATCGTATCCGTGGGGTAACCCTCGGGAAGCCGTCTTCCTCTGGGTTTAATGATCGATGCTAGCGGTTCTGTTTCTGCCAGCTTCTCCAGCACCTTCACGTGTCGGGCATGTACCTCCAGATCAATGGGGTTCGAGTAGTAATTAAAGTCGATCTTGGGCCTGATTTGAGGATCTGTAGAAGTAATGTGGACACTCCCGGCGGAGAATGGATGAGATAGCATGGAGTTTAAAGTGATGAAGTTGCCGCCCTTCGAGCCATCTTGAGTCCTCCGACTTAAGAATGATACGGCGGTTGCTTCGTCGGCAGATTCGATAGCCTTTCGAATGAAGCCATTGCGTTTGCGTAAAAATGGTGAACAACTTCCATCATCTTCCAAATGCCGATCGAGCATACTCTTTAGTTTGTCATGTCCCTCCGGGTCTAAGAATGGCGCAAGTGGCGTATAAGAGAACATGAAGGCGCCATTTTGAGTCAAAGGCCCAGATCGATTTCCTTCATACATCCTTCGTGCTTTGTCAATAGGCATTGGCCTCGGTACTGGAGCGTCGTCATTCACCTCGAACGAGACCCATGCTCGTATGTGGTCTTGCAGGTTATCTCCAACAGCCGGATTGGCGTAGACGACGTCAATACCGTGCTGCTCCAGGATAATAGGGTCGCCGATACCAGACAGCTCTAGGATTTGTGGCGTATTGAATGTACCTGCAGCAAGTATGACTTCTCTCTTGGCTGCAACTTTATGGAGAATGCCGTGCTGTGAGTACCAAACACCACGGACTATTGGTCCTGAGCTGTCTTTGCCAATCTCCAGTCTGTGCACCATTGCGTTCCTGATGGTCGTCAAGTTTTTCCGCTCAAGGACGGGATCAAGATATGCCACTCCTGCATGACTGCGTTCGCAGCGATCCCCAGTAATATGGCAGGTTGACGTATGCCCGCCGATGGCGTGTCCAGTCAGTGGATCGCTCACGTTTTCCAGGTCCAAACTGCGGAACGTGTCGAGCCAGATTTTGTGAAGTTTTGTGACTTGTGATGGGAACGACGTTCGAACTGGTCCATTTGACTTCCGAATAGTTTCATCACTGTGTATGATGTTCACTTGCTTCTTGACTTCATCGTTTGGCGGCTCAATGGTCTGAAACTTCAGGAAATACGGCGCCAGAGTCTTCCAATCCCAACCGTCGTTTCCAAGCTCCGCCCAGACATCAATGTCCGCAGCTGAAGGGTAGATGATCGCCAATGAGTTTATTGCGCTGCTGCCGCCTATGACGCGCCCACGGGGGTGCTTCATGCGTCTGTTACTCATGCTGGGAGATGGCTCCGAAACATATTGCCAATCGAACTTGGGATCATCCAAGACGCTGCCTGCTAGACCAGGGGTATAGACACGGTCGTCGTCACTGCGATCCTCACCGGCCTCTAGGACGAGCACTGACACATTGGGGTCCTCTGACAGGCGATTCGCCAACACGCAGCCCGCAGTGCCACCGCCGATAATGATCACGTCGTACTCGAAGGTTTCATGTGCCATTTCGAAAATGGACTCTTGATACTTGATGTTGATTCTCGTCTGTAAGGCGAAAGTGCGACCAGGACTTTCGGAACGCATTCCAACGTCAATGCGGTATTACTGCCTGGCTCTGACAAGGAGGCGAACGAAGTGCTGCCAGCATAAGCTTCTAAACATATGTATCTACCAACTTTGATTACCACTCACCAAGATATTGCGTATGTCTTGCTATCAGAGAGCAAGAAGGAAATGTATGCGATGAGGTGAAAGCAGGACTTTATTGAGCCCTGAGCTTAGCACAGTTGCGAGTGTTCAGGCTATTGATTTCATGTGGCGTAGAAAAAAAGGGAAAGAGGAGATTCGATCTCGCAAACTTGCAGAAGTCTCGTGTCATGTTCTACGAATGGCAACGAATGGTGAATGCATGTGCAGGTGTCCTAATCTCGCTTGGCGGCACTGAGCCGCCAATGGCGGTTGGCGCAGAGGCTTTGCTATGTCTTGATAAGCCTGTCAATTCTGGCGGTATCTTGCGGTAAGATATAGTGGCTACTATATCGCAACCGGCTCCCGGGTCAACTCATCGCTCATGCTAGGTAAAAGTCGCACCGTCATCAGCTATTAGCTCTAGTGCGCGTCGCTACACACTGAGATATGGCAGGTAAAGCCACAGACGACGACTGGTCTTATAGCGACGATACGAAATGGAGGAACCGTAACATGACTGATAACGTGGACAGCCATATTCAGGCAGAAAGGATGTGTGAGCGACAAGTTCGAAGGCTCCGCTCTTGCCAAGAACAGACCCGTGTCTTGCACCTCTTCTCGGCTCTAAGCCAAACATTCCTTCTTCCATCTTGGTTGTATGCGTACAGATCGATCTATTAGATCCGATATGAAATACCATTGTAAAGACAGCCTTGACCATCGATGATGATGGTGGTGTTGACTAGAGCTCTCGCTGCGCTTTGTGGTCTAATCATCTGCTTTCAGGAACGCGGAAGCAAGACTCTGGGCACCCGAAGCCATGTACTTTCGCAACACAAACCTCTGTAAAGCTGCTCGGAGAAGTCTGTTGTATGTAGTTGACATTATGTTCATTATCTGTTCATCATGATCTATATATCTTCGCTTCGTAAAATCACTTTTTGTCCGATTGAGGTCGGTTCGTCATAACTTCATGTGCCTCTAGCACTTGACCTTCAGCTTCCATCCAAACGCATAGACTCTCGAAGCTACCACAAGAGCTGTTCCGACAGCGGCTGAAGCACCAGCCCAAGCTTGGGCATAGATATAAGTGTGTCCGCCTGCTGATACGAGAGCACCGCCAATGGGAGGTCCGACCAGAGAGGCGAACGACAGGAAGGTGAACACCATACCCATGCGTGTGCCAACTTTGCTGATATCCTTAGTCATGCGTGCGACCGTGGTAGGGATAAGAGACTGGAAGGATGCCAGTCCCAGGCCATAGAAGGAGACAAAGACGTAAAGAGAGGTTTGCGAGTTGACGCCCATCCAGCAGAACGCGAGTACGTTCACATAGAACAGAACTGGAATCAGAGTGTTCAAAGCGCCAAGGTAGCGGTCTGCGAGATGACCAACCAAAACGCGAGCTGGTATACCGACGACGTTGAGGATGATGAGCAGGGTGACCGAGTTCGAGTAAGAGAACCCTAGGATATCGCGTCCGTAAGAAGAGATGTAATAATTGACGAAATACAAGCTTGCCATCTGCATCTGTTGTTAGTAATGTTCGTGTGTAAAGGATGTTACGATAGCACGAGTTTGGTGCAGCTACCAAGTTTCGCGGAAAACATTGGTAATCTCAAGTTGAGACAAGAAATTGAACATTTCTCAATGGCTGTAAACTCATGATAGATGCATGATTTCAAACTTACGTGAAAGCACATGCCAATACTGAACAGCATGTATTCGATCTCCTTGAATGCCGAAGTGTCGACCAAAGGACCAGACTTGCGAGGTGGCAATCTAGGCTTCATGGCAATGCCAGCGGTGCATAGACAAACCAAGTTGAGCAGACCGAGGACACGAATTGTCCAGCCGAATCCGATCTGAGGAAGGAGTTGACGTGCAATCAATGGGAAGATAGCACCACCAGCAGAATTACCGGTGGTTGCCAATGCGACTGCGATACCCTTGTGGCTGGAGAAGTAGGTGCTGAGAAGTGCCATAGCAGGAGTGAAGAGAATGCCGGAGCCAATACCAGTGCATACACCTTGCGCAAGGAACAATTGCCAGTATTTGGTGGAGAGAGAGGTCATGAAAATGCCGATAAGCTGGAAAACGGTACCCACGGCGAAGGTAGGTACGAAGTATCCAGCGTCCATTGCACGACCAGCAAAGGTTCCGAGGAAGAAGAGCACCCAGACTTGGATCGATCCAATCCAGGAAATCGTTGAGGCGATCTCTCCAAGGTTGGTCGAGTAGTATGCTTGGAAGGTTCCAAATGAATTGACATATCCCCAAGTGCAAAAGACGACAAGCCATGCCATGGCGCATTGCAACCATGCTTTGAAGCCACCATCCGGTGGTGGGCCAGGTTCGGCCAAAGAATGTGTCGTTACTCGTGATGCGATGCGGTTGAGGACGTTGCTCGCTACTCTCTCAATGTCGGTAGATTGTGGGCGTGTCTCTGGTTCGTAGATCCCCTCCTCATGAGGCTCTCGTATGCTCTTCTCGGACCAGGATGATGGTGTGGGTGTGAGGTCGGGGCTTGAGGAAGCAGAGCCTTTCTCTGTTTCCGAGTAAACAGACTCCCGCATGGTCTTCTTCTCGTCGATTTGGGCCATACTGCTTTAATGTCCAGAAGTTGATGGGGTATTCAGCCGCAGAACTAGGTTTGTGTATTTCGAGATATAGAACTACTTGAGATATTCCCGGGACAAGCAGGGGTTTTGTTCATTGAACCAACCATTGATAACTGTGAACCCATGATCGAAAGGCTCTGATACAAGACTCCCTAGGGCGCAGGGCGTGTATATTGTGGGTTGGGCGTGAAGCGTCTGTGTAGGGCGTGCACAAAATTTCACGATATCCAAGATAAGGCGGGTATTCACGGACTTTCGCCCGCTACGGAGCTCATACTAATAACAAAGTCTTCATCCGGAAGACAAGCCGTGTATAAGGAGCCTGTCCGAAGGCAAATAGAGGCCAAGTTCATGGTGCCGGTACTCCGTATCCCTGAAGAGAATTCCATGTGCATATCTCAGGCGCAGGAAATATATTTCTTTTCATCATGGCTCGGTTGATGGCTCGGTGTATCGGTGCATCGGCACGATTGCGTCGCGAGACAAAACGAGTCGTACTATCTGAGTCGAAACCACGGAAATCAGTGTGACGATTCACTGGACATCTGATTCTTGCTGATGGAAAGAAGGAGAGGTTCGTGACTGAGGGAAGGACGAGTGGTTGTTGCCAATCTGCAGCCCTGAAAGCCTCTCGGCAATGGCAGTTGTCGATCCCGACTGCACTTCACACTCCCTCCTTCCGCGTTTCTTCCTCTCCCAACAGCCAAAGTGACAATTGGCTGTTGTGCCTTCTCTCGCGCGAGCCGCATCTCTCTCAGTAGTTCCTTCTTCACAAGCAACTCGGTCTGTCTATCTCAGTCGTGTGCTTTCATTCCAGACATAAGTACTTCTTCATCACCTTCGCCTGCTCATGTGACCCCGCGTGTCACTCTTGCCACAAGGCAGACATTCACCACTCACCTTAGCAGTATCCTCTCACGAAAGCCACTCTTTTACGAACCATCACCATGTCCTTCAGTGCGACTGGGGTCCCCAAGCCACTACAATCGCGACCGAAGAAATCGCCCATACAACTACTGCGATCAGCCTCTTCACCATTCGGCAACCATCCTCGTCGCAAAGCTGCTACTACCACACCTCAGGCTGGAGTCAAAAGATCGCAATCGGAAATCAGCAGTACCGACCAGCCTCTTGACAGCACAGGAATTGTCACGACATTACCACCGTCCAAAGTACCACAAGATGTTGTCTCCCTCATTCGCTACATACAACAGCATACATGGACCGATATACCAGATCGCGCAGCAGGCATGAACAGCACTCGAATAGCTGAGGTCCTGAACTTTAGGAAGAACATGCCTCCGATTGTCTCAATAGCGCATCTCCACGCCGTATCAGCTTCAACCACAACTACAGAACGCGAACTCGCAAAACTAGTCCATTCAGGAATCGTAAAAAAGCTCAACATACCCGGCAGAGGGAAAGGTGGATTCGCAATAGGCGAGGGCGTTATCCTAGTCGAAGACTGGATAAACACAATACAGCAAAATCAAGCACTCTCACAACCACTAAAAGAGAAATACGCAAAAGTGCTGGAAGAGAACACATCCTCCTACACCGTACCAGCATCACTATTTCTCCCAGAAGAAGTATCAGAACTCATCGCAGCCGGCTTCATGACATCCACAAGCGCATTAAGCGACCACCTCTACTCCCTCCCGGGCACAGCATCCTCCCCCGGTTCCTCATCCCTAGCAAACTCCTGGTCTACAGCAGCAACAGGAACCCTAGCAGCCACAGGAGGCTCCTCAGCCGTCCACTTGAACGGCGGCGGTGGTCGCGGCCTCCACCTCTCTACCTCCTCATCCTCCAAACTCTCCTCAGCAAAACAACCACAAACCCTGACCTTCTCCCTCCCAAACACAGGAGCATACCTCCAAACCCTAACAGAAGCACGAACACATCTCCTCTCCTTACTCACAAAGTCTTCCCCGAAATACAAAGAAAGCACGAAAGAAATGTTGAGGGAAAGATGGAATGGTGGTATTCCGTTGGACGATATGCAGAGCAAAGCCAAACGAGCTAGAGGAGAGTGGAATGGTGTGTTACCGGGCAAAACGAAAAAGTGGAAGCAGTTTTATGGTATGGAGTTTGAGTGGATTTTGGAGGAGTGCTTGGGGAGTGGAGGGGTTGAATGTTTCAAGACGAGGAGTGTGGGTTTGGGGGTCAGGGTTACTTGATATTTCAACACAGATACAATTCTCCCTTCTACAGAGCATATAAGATGTTTGGCATGTTTGAAAAGTTTGATGTGATTCTGTGATCTACAGAAGCTTGTGTTTTGCAAGATAGAAGCAAAAGCAAGAAGAAAAAAGAACGCCATTTGTGTGGGTAATGCTATCAAAATTCGCGGTTCAGAGGAGGATATTTTTTACATCTACTCTTCATCAGTATCGGTATCAGTGTCCGTCTCACTCTCCGTCTCTTCCTCTTCGTCTGTTCCACTCTCTTCGTCACTGTCGTCATTGCTCTTGAGTTTGGGAGACGATGCCTTCTTCGTAGCACTACCACGAAGGGTGGCCATTTGTCCCGCAATAGTATCTGCAATTGACGTGTTAGCATGAGACTTTCTGATATGGTACATGTCAAGGCACTCACCTTCTTCGGGTTCGGAAATATCCTCATCCTCCCACTCTGCCTCCTCAATCTGACTCGGGTCGTCAACAGACAGGATAACATCCCTCTTGTCGTCAAAGCCAATATAACTGTCGCAAGCAAGGTGCATCTGGAACTTGTAGTGTGCAGGTTGCGGGGGAGCTTGGAACTGCATCTTCAATGTCTGAACATTGAAAGTAGGCTTTCCGGAAGCGTCCAAGATGGGCTTGTCGAAAGTGGTGAAGGTGAAGGGAGGAACAGCGACCTTGCCTTGACGCGAGTCGGCGAGGAAAAGGTGCCAGCGGGGAGAGTGGTCGCGCGAGAAGTGGGGAGCGTGAGCGAGAGGGGGTTGATGTTGCTTCTGCTCGGCGGGGTCTGGACGAGCGTTGGCCTTGGTGTCGGTCTCGTCGGGGTCGATGTCTTCGAGGTCCGAGGGGTGGACATCAGGGATGTCGCGAGTACCAGGGGGGATAAAGCGGGCCTTGACGACAAATTGGACGAGGGAATTGGGGGTGATGTGCTTCTCGCCAGTGACCTTGAAGAAGGTGCGTTCGATGACGAGGCGGGGCAGCTGAGAGGCAACCTTGATGGCAGTGTCGAGTTGGGGGGTGGAAAGACCGGCAGATGAGGCGAGTTCGCGGCGACGAGCGTCGGGGAAGTTCATGAAGGATTGGATGGTCAAGTGACTACGCTGCTCGATCTTGTCTTCGATGGCCTTGACGACTTGCTCGCTGAAGTGAGGCAGTTGAAGAAGAGGAGGCGATTCGGGAGCGACGGCTTGGATCAGGTTTTGCGAGGTGCGGTAGGCGGCGAGAACGGGGTTAGTGAATCCATAGGCCAGACAGATGGAGACAAAGGCTTCGTTGAGGGTAAGGGCGGTAGGTGCGAGCTGGTACTTTTCATCGTTCAAAGTCTGGTCATTAAGCTCAACACGAGCCAGGTAGGCCCAGAGCAGCGCAAGAGTCTTGCGACGAACCGTGTCGTCCATGTCCTGCAAGAAGCGACGGTCCTTCTCGGTCAGAACGTGGGCTTCCGAAAGAAGACGCTTCTCGAGCTGGCCAGTTCCAGCATCAGCCTTGTGCCCGTGCAACAAAGCCTCGAACTCTGCGCCGGAACTGAGCAAGTTGACAACACCGTGGTCGTCAATGCGCTCGGTGAACTCCTTGAACATGTTGCCAGCGCTGTTGACCAAAATCTTCTCGCGCGTGACCTTTTGCGATCCGTACCACCAGCGGCCGACAAAGTATGGAAGCAAGACTCCCAACAAGGCTCCGTAGACGATCAGAATGTATTTTCCATTACCCTCGGTGATCAAGAACTGAGGAAGGGCGATACCAAAGCTGGTGCTCTGCTTGCCGTCGGGGTTTCCGTATTCGATAAAGTTTCTGCGCACATCCTCGTCGGTGAGAGCCTTGTAGGCCTTGATGACCTCGACCCAGCGCTCATTGACTGATTCGGCGGTCTCGTTCTTTGATGCGTCAGGCACAGCCTTGTCCGGGTGCATGGTAACAGACAGTCTGCGGTAGCGGCTCTGGATCTGCTTCTCGGTTGATGACATGGGGACACCAAGAATCTCATAGGGGTCCCAGATCTTAGGTGTGCTGCGCTGTGTTACAGCCATCAGGTAGACCATCAAGGCGATTGTGGTCCATCCTACACCAGCCACAATCATGCGCTTGATCTTGCGCTCCCTCCTCTTTTGCCGTCTTCGGTGTGCGTCGATGAGGTCTGCATGTTCGGGTGTATAGGACGACTCGATTCGCGTCGCTGTGTTCTCAAGGTCTGAACTATTGTAAGTATGTAGACCTGAATTGACAAGGGAGTGGCATATACCTTTGCTAGGCTTCAGTAGAGAGTATGTCACTGGTAGCGTGACCAGACCAGCTACCGTCACGAAGAAGAAAGGGAAGAACTGGCCCTGCTCGTCATAGCTGTATTCGGTCGACATGGCGGCGGCGCCTTTCTATTGTACGCGGGTCCAAGTCGGTCTAGGTGCAAAGTCGCAGTTGCTGGTATACAGCACAGATAGGAAAGTGGGCGATGCTCGAGGTCAAACGCGCTGCGTCCTGACTCTTAAGTAGAATAAAAAATAAAGGAGAGTCACAGAGTTGGTTGAAGCTGGAGAGAGCACATGCAACAGCAATTGCGATTCGTGTCTTCTTGCGCTTCGAAACTCCAAAGCCCGCATCTCCTTGGCGCCCATCACCTTCCATTAAGCTCTACTCGAGTAGACATTCTTTGCTGTCACCTTTTTTGACTCATCTCGTTCAGACTGTGATTCATGTCGACTGCTTTAGAATTATCTCTGCTATCTGGGTATCTTGGCTGCTTAAAAACTATTTCTCCAATACGCCTGCGCTTCAGGGAAGTACACCATGCAAAAAGACTTGGCCCCTTACTTGTTCTCATACAATGCATTGAGCAACGAGTCGTAGGCACCTCTCATCACCACTTCATTGTCCGTCTCAAAATCCAAAGCGAATCGCAATCTCCTCGATGCCTCTTTGATCATGTCGTGGCCCTTTTCCTTTTCCTTTGCATCCTTGAGAATTTTGCGAGAGTCCTTCATTCTCTTCCAAAAGCTTGCGACCTGTTTTTCGTACTGTGTCTGGTCCAGCGGTACCTCGTACGGGTTGATTTTGCTCGTTACGTTGCCCAAGTACTTGTCCATTCTGGCCCACTTGTCTCCACCAAGGTCGAGAAGATGTACCATGAGGTCGCCCGTTTCACCTTCGTAGGTCTTGTTGGCGTCGAAGGCATTGTACCAGACTCGGGGCTGATACGTCACTCGATTGCGGAACCTTTGACTCTCCATAATCTGTTCGAGCGCCGCATGGTCCTTGTTGAGTGAGACGTGGTGCTTTCTGTCTGTGAGAGGAACCGCCAGCACTTGTATCAGAAACTCCAGAGACCAGGTGTCAACTCGCAAAAAGAAGACGCCACCATTAAAATAGCCATCATCGTCGTGAGTCGCAATAAGGTTGATTTCTTCTTCCGGAGGAGGTAAGAATATGTCCATTGGCACCTGTTGATTCAATACAAGAGTGTCAGGATCAACCCATCTGGCGAAGTCAGTTTACCGATCTTGATAGGTCGAAAAACAGAACAACTTACGCGAGCCACTGCATACGCTCTTCCCATGGCTTGTTTAGTTCTTCTACGAGAACGGACATAAGATAGGCGGGCTTGGCTAGGAAGCTTGCATGGATTCGCTGTCGTAGAATCTGCATCTGATGTCCATGCAGGGCATTGTGTCGTTCGTGAGTTGCGATAGCGGCTTCGTAGAGATAGTTCGGTTCACCAAAGAGTGCTGTCACTTTTTTGATTCGGTTCAATCGAGCCGAGTTGTGTCTAGCAGATCCTCCGAGTTTGTGCCCACGTAGTGACAGTGGAATGTCATGTATGCTAGGGGTCGTCTGCAATGATTGCAGCAATGTCACCACAACAAGGGATATGAGAACGACCACAGCTATGATGCGACACTGTTGTACATGGTCAATTGAGTTTTCTCACGGAGATGTTTCCATTCTATCACGTACTACATCTGCCGTCAGCAATTCTGTGCGATGGATAACGATAGAAAATGTGATTGAGATAATGGATCTGCTTACCCTGAGCTCCCGCTCCTCCATACATCGTCCGTGCTTGCGGCATGTCGCGACTATCCAGCAAAGTAGGTTTTCGTATTCTCCAGGTGATAGTTCAATGAAGAAGGTGAGAAGGAATGAACGACCGGTCGGTGATCTTATTCCCTGTTTGCGTGACACAGCGCTTTAATGAAGGAAGGCACAATCGCTTCTCTTCAGCAATCATTTTCGCAAACCGTCGCCCCTATCAAGTGCTCCCTCTTTGGCCTTGGCAACGCTTCTCTGTTAGACCTCGTGGGGACTTTCAAGACGAAGAGAGAGCGGCTGGCTGAGAAGCCTATCTAGCCTGTGAACTACTTGACCCCTGAACCTAATCGTCCAATACCCTTTTTGGTAATTCTCTAGAAGTTGAAGATAGACCCACCACATCCTTCGTCCTATTTAACTCTCAATAGTCGCACTGGGGATGCAGACACTATACAGAACTCGATCAGGGGCGCATCTACGTGTCATGTAGCATCAGCTTGGTTGATCTTTGGTGAGTTATTAAGGATAATGTTTGAATTGGTGGTACAAGAAGTTAATAAATAAGGCCATGCGAGGAGAAAATGGCCTACAGGCATTTCTGGCGACCTCGTAACAGTGCGTAATATGCACCCCTTGCCAGCTTTCAACCCTTGCCTTGACCTTGGTATCTTCCGAGAAGCAGAAGTACAATGATAATGAAGAAAACACACCGAATAGCATACGCCGTGAAACCGACCATGCGCCGATGATCCTGCAATTGCCCAGTCGAGTAACCCCCTCCCATGCCGATGGTAATCCGGGTTTACCGATACGCCTTAATAGAATGCCGCTAAGTGAAGACAAATATTGAGAAAGTAAAAGTTCGTGTCGTTACTTCACATTACGGCTCTTGCCCTTTTTGGACGGAGCAGCCGAAGTGATCTTGCTGGTCTGTATTAATTCACCAATGTATCTACCGGTTTGTTAGTTTTGTGGCCACTGATGGTGACGAGGAGGTGAAGACTCACGATTGGAGGAATTTGTTGCCGCCCTCGAGCTTCTCGTGCTCTATCTTGACAGCCTCGACACGATCGACGATGGCCATCAGACTTGCTCTCAAGGCTTGGGCTTGTCTGAAAAGCATGTCGTTAGCATCAAAGCACTATACATATGCAGGGTTCTGAATCTGAAACATACTCGATGAGATTGCGTCGCGCATCTTCGCCCAACTTCTCGATGACCTCGCTGGTCCGTCTAGGACTCATGCTTCTGACATCATCGGGCTCATATTCTTCTTCGCCAGGTGCCATTTCGACACGCGGGCTGTCTCTTGGAATAATCATGGTGCCGCTGCTTTTGCGGCTTCCAAGTCTGGGTCTGTGTGCGTCTAGGCGACCGCGGGTAGGGATGTTGTCGTCAGATGACGTAGTCGATAGAGGTGGAGAGTGTGATGGATTCGACGGAGGCTCGCTGAGGGCCTCGATGGGAGCAGAGTCGACGGTGTAATGTGCGTATGCAAGCGATGTCATATTGTGGTGAAAAGGTCTTGGTGGTAGACGGTGTCTGACTATCTATGCTCAACGGCGAGCTGAAGAGCAGACAGTAGCCAGGGTGACAAAAGTGACGATGGGTACCGGAAGTTGCAGCGGTGTGATGTTTGATTAGATGAGTGAGATGGCGGATTTCGGAGAGACGGCGGCGCTAAGAGAGTGTTCGCAGCGCGTGAAACACCATGTCTTCCTTGAGGGTGATATGTGGGAGAGAGGTATTGGAGACCCGATGGAGGTATTCGAGTATTCGCAATCGGTGCAGGCCGAAAAATGGGCAAGGAAAGGAAGTGGAACTGTCAAAAGACGGCGCGAGTAGAAAAGACAATTGGATGTGCCCCAAGGACAAGAGCGATGTGCAAGAAGCTCGGCTACAGCTAACAAGAGGGTCTCTCCAGCGTCATAATATGCGGGTCCGTGAACCCTTAGCTCCAAATCGCTGCTCTCCCTGTCTGCGTGCCTTCCTGCCATCTAGGCCAGTCAGATGGACAGAACCAACGGCCTCCGTCAGCTGATTGCGGTAATTCGCAATTCCCCTTCCAATTGCGGCCACGCAGCCGTCTGGAAGTCGTGTTTGTATGACCGGAAGGGTGCTCTCGTGTCTGTGGCAGCCAAAACTGCTTACAGGCACTCGATGCTGATCTGCCATCCTGCGCAGTAGCATCCGATAAAGATCTGCCCTCCTTCCCTGAGTTGCGCGCACACCAACACCACCCCAACCCGCAGCCCGCTGATTCATGCTCCCCGCGGCCACTTGTCTAATACCAAAGATTTATTGAACCTGAATTTGAGACGATCTCCCATTTCGTGTTTGCCCCCAAACTTCCGCGTGAACAAGAGGCCACGACACCGCATCATCAATCATCATTGCTGTCACCGACTCCCGCCGAGTGAGGACCGTCTCTTGTCAGCTTCCTTGCCCTCGCTCGCACAACTCCACTCTTACGGACTCGAAATGTGTGCTGCCGGCTTGGCCGTCCCCTCTCTGGATCCCACAGATTGACACCTGCGACTCGCGAGATTGACCCAATCAACTGCCCCTTGGCTATGCGCTCTTTGCAAGAACCTTTTGTCTCACTGTAACCTGCCCGGCGAGAGTCCCGTTAACAGCCCTCTCACCGGCGCTTCTCAGAACTTCGTCATCAAGCCCGCCGCGAAGTTTGGCCATCAGCCTTTTGACTATCGCATCAATTGCGCCGAACCATCAATATCCAGCACACGTATGCCAAGCTTATAAATCTAACTGCCACAGCTCACTGCAACCACGTTCTTCGTTCAGGTTTGCACATGTCGATCACACCTCAGAAGGTATTCTTTTCGTCTTGATACGCTCCGCTTTTCCGCCGCGCCGTCTCCGTTTCGCGCCGAAGTGAGAGCTTGTAGCCATGACTCGGGCATTTATTCCCTTTTGTTACTTTCACCGCTGCTCCACCATATCGGACCTGCCTGCCCGCCGAAAAAGTCACTCATCCCCTTCGTGTTGATCTTCATCTTTGAAGCAGCGAACACCTGTTTACAAGGTGGTAGGGTGAACTCTGTACACGGACTTGTATCCGGCTTCCATCTACGGCGTTCAGCAACGAATAACCGGGAGCATTCGTCAAGCAGGCTTCCACATGTTCGAGCAGTACCGTGACCATCACGTATTATTCCAATTTACCAGTCGTCAAGACAACAGAACGACTATCAAGGCAGTATTCCAGAATGATTCAACGGCTAAGCACGCACGAAAAGATGTCGTGGTAACGCGCGCGGCAGCCGGCTCGTGACCGTTCGACGCCACTCAACTCCCTCCTAGTCAAACGAGAGTCAGAAACGGTTGCCATGTTTTTCAACCACAAGGCTGTCAGCCGAGACAGACTTGCGACAGTGGCTTTGAGCCTCTTCTCTTCGGATCACCTTCGCTGTGGCAATCCCATCTCTACATGGTAATTGCCACTGTGAAACAAGAGATCAAGAAGTTGGTCATCGTCATCAATGTCATTCTCAGCATCATGAAGCCTCCGCCTGCTCAAGGTGGAAGTTTAAATTTGTCAACAATAACGACGATGCAGCGGACACCATCCCGTAACTACCTATTGTACCTACTCCAAGTCTTCCCCACGGAAATCCTATCCGTGTTAGACACGATCGCAGATAATGTCGACATCGCCCTGCTCAATGTCAGTCACTCAGAGCACAAGACTCTGGCAACTCTCTATTTGCTGCCTCCTCGGAGCAAATTCCAGGCAACCGTGAAGCAAATGATACACAGGGTTTGGCGCTTCCAAGACCGCGACAGTACAGCACTGCCATTTCCAACATGCCAACTTTCTGTACTCATCATCGAGATCTATGTCTAGTGATGTTGACGGCCTGATCGTTCTCAAAATACCATCAAGGAACAACCCTACAACTGAGGCCGTAAAAGCCGAAGCACGAGCACCGCCAAAGCACACGCACGATCGAACGTGGCTGAAAAGCCTCCCCCAGGAATCAGTACACCCCGTAACGAGGACCGTGTACGATTGCGATATGCAAACAGAAGGACATGTACTTGCAGCTGCGCCTTGTGAGGCAAATGTCATTGTGAAGTATTTGGAGCATGAGCATACCTTTCCCGTGAAGACCAAAGTCCTTGTGACCAGCATATCTTGAGATGTGGGTAGGGTCACAAGTCGTCGTT
>ERZ794946.470-NODE-470-length-16173-cov-4.309406_pt1 | contig 16173 bp, 10 predicted proteins | sample MGYA00433072_ERZ794946 | MGnify/ENA primary metagenome ERZ794946 (study PRJEB30137, sample SAMN04331413) | food metagenome | isolation source: Y3 must sample point D1 replicate A | place: Australia: South Australia | collected 2014 ...
GCACTACGCTCTTGTTGCCGCGGCTCTGCCCTGATGGATCTGTCAACCCCACGATTGTTGTGGGGTGCATGCGGGGAAGGGCTTGATATTAACCGCCAATTGCCGGCTCGGTTGCCTCGGTATTCTGGTGTCGTACTGCACACTTGCGAGAGAGACTCAAGTTTGTCTGGAGTATACAGATGGGTTTGCTGGAGAACATCGTGTAAGGTCGGACCTTGTGACATCCTGGCGAGAGCTGGGACGCTGGTGATATCGGTGTCATCTCATTTCGAAAACTGGATGGATGTGAATCGATCCGGATATAAGTGTGAAGAGATCGTTGTGAAATGTGTGGTTTTGCTTGATTTCCAGTGTAGCATCACAAGTTTCAAGATGAGCCGAAAATGCATTACGGAGCCCATCGATGGCATCGCTGAACGCTGAATAAATATTCAAGTCCGAAGGGCAACCCTGTTCGGCCTATTTCCGCCTATCTTATCATCCGAAGTCGGACAACCTCATATCATCTCATGCAATATTGAATCCTTGCTTCCTATTCTCTGTCTTCACATATCACAACCACGCACGCAGCATGTCAAGACCAGCCGATCTTCCTTCCCAAAACTCTTCAGCCTCGTTCTGGCACACAGAGCCCTCTGCCAAACTACTTGGCTACCGCACTACTGAAGATTTGCCTCGGGAAGCAGATGTCGTAGTCGTAGGGAGTGGAATCAGTGGAGCTAGCGTTGCGTACCATCTACTCGAAGGACTGAAAGGTTCAAACGGGGATGAAAAGAACGTGCTTGTTCTGGAGGCTAGAGAGGTCTGCTGGGGTGCTACTGGAAGGTAAGATCCGAATGCTTCTTATTACGTCAATTCATACTCCCCTTGTGTGCCAAAGTCTGTCAACTGTACGGCTGTCACTATACACAATGGTTTCTGGTTTGGGAGTTGGGTCCATGGAGATAACTTCAAGTAGTCGTTCTCCATGGAAGACGTGCTCCTATCCAAAAGCACTGTCCATTTCGCTCGCTGTATCACTGCCTGCCGGGAAAGTCGATGTAGCAGCGATCAGCGTTTGGGGAGGGCATATCTGCCTATACCTCGTTCTCAGTCTTTTGAATGGAAGCTTGGGGTGGTTTGCGGTGAAATGGTAGGCACGCCTAATTGGCACGTCATAGAACATTGGACGTGCCTGCCCAATTCACTATCGCGTGATAAAATCCGACACGATAAGGAAGCAGCGACTCAGACTTGGTGTCAAGCGCAGCAGGCGCAGCGATGTCTTAGAAAGCTCAATCGTCTGCACCACATACGCCCAATGGACCTGAATCTCACCAGATAACAACGTCCACAGAATCTTCCACAGACTCGGAGCCACCCATCAATCAGTCGTTATCACAAACTAATGCCGTGTCAACAGAAATGGCGGACACTGCCTTCCAATGTTCTACGAACACCCTCACGATCCCTCGATTTCCAATTTTGAATATGCCAACTTCCTCGCTCTCTCGGATCTGATTTCCAACCGTAATATCTCCTGCGAGTGGAACACCCAACCTGGTATCCGAGGGCTTTACTCTTCCGAAGAAGTGACCCTTGCTCACCACGCCGTCGATGCATTGAACCAAAACAATCCGACTCTGGGCAAGATGGTCAGAGTGGTCGACTCTCCCGATGGATTGGAGAAACTAGGACTTTCCGTTCCAGCAGCCAAAGGCGCGGTAGTCACGGATGTGGCGGCGAGACTATGGCCCTACAAGCTTATCGCTGCCATCTGGGAATCTCTGATTTTGAGTTCATCGCTGAACCTGCAGACACATACACCGGTAACATCACTGCAACCATCCTCATCTGGAGACTGGGATGTAGAAACACCAAGAGGAGTAGTGTCAGCTAAGAAAGTAGTGTTGGCCACCAACGCCTACACATCCCATCTCGTTCCCGAGATGGCCGATCTGATCGTCCCCTGTCGAGGCCAAATGTCTGCTCTCATCCCTGGGAAAGCATATTCAGGGAATAGCAGAACTACAACCAGTTTCGCCTTCATTGGTCCCAAGATGGATGACTATCTCGTTCAGCGCCCTGACGAGTATGGAGCCCACCTTATGTTCGGCGGAGGCAGAAGTTTTGGTCCTAGTCTGGGTGTCTGTGATGACGGAGAGGTGGATGAGAAGGTGGCTTCCTATCTCCGTACATCTGTTCCTCAGCTCTTGATACCTGGCGAAGGAGAGAAACAGGGGGAATTGGAAGCCACACATGAGTGGACGGGCATCATGGGCTTTTCACGCGACAACCTCCCATGGGTCGGTCCTGTCCCAGAAAAGGAAGGTGTCTTTGTTGTTGCTGGATACACGGGCCATGGCATGCCTAATGCTTGGTTGTGCGGGAAGAGTTTGGCTACAATGGTGTCAGGAGAAGACATCGGGACGGCAATCGAGAAGGCTGTCGAGGGAGGGTTGCCTACAGCGTATCTGTTGAACAAAGACAGGATCGAAAAGGCTAGGAAGTTGGACACGGTAGAAGTGCAGGACGAAGATCATATGTTCAAGGCTGAAGTCATGGCTGAGGCTTGAGTGGGAGGGAGTACCAGCCCGACATTGACTGCTTACGAAGAGGAAAAATCACTGTATCTTGGCAGATCTATTTAGCTAATTGAGTAGAGCAAAGCACCATTAGATGACTTCAAAGTGTGTAAAAAAGAACATTCCATCCGAGATCCAGATTAAGCATGACCATTACCATTAACACCGTTGGTCTCTCCTGCAACCTGCTTCAAAGCTGCCATGACATCTCTGACCAAGTCCTCACCCTCCTCAACACCACAGCTGATTCTGACCAAATCGTCAAAGACACCGGCGGCCTCTCTTTGCTCCTTGGGAATGCCCATGTGAGTCATGCTAGCAGGCAGCTCGACCAGACTCTCGACACCACCCAGACTCTCAGCCAATGTGAAAATCTTTGTTGCTGCGCAGAAGCGCTCGGCAGCGGACTTGCCACCTTGGATGCGGAAAGAGAGCATACCACCACCAAGACCATCTCTGTGCTGCTTGAGTGCGATCTTGCGTTGAGGGTGTGAATCCAAACCAGGGTAGTTGACGGCGCGGACGAGAGGAGAGGCGGCCAAGGCTTCTGCGACCATCTTGCCGTTACGGCTGGCCTCGCGGGCACGGAGATGCAGGGTCTTGACACCACGGTGAGCGAGCCAGCAGTCGAAAGCTCCGGGAACGGCACCGATGGCGTTTTGGAGGAAGCCGAGGCGCTCCTTGAGGTCGTCGCTGTTGAAGGCTGCGACACCCATGAGGACGTCACTGTGGCCGTTGATGTACTTGGTAACACTGTGAACGACGATATCTGCGCCGTGCTCGAGAGGGTTCTGGATGTAAGGGCTCATGAAGGTGTTGTCGACGACAACGAGAATACCATGCTTGTGGGCAATTGCTGCGACGGCTGAGATGTCAACCAGGGAAAGAGTAGGGTTTGAGGGAGTCTCGATCCAGACGAGCTTGGTCTCGGGCTTAATCAGTGCCTCGACATCCAACTCGATGCTAGGGGTGAATGTGACATGTACTCCATGGGCCTTTGCGACCTTTGTGAAGTAACGGTGGGTGCCTCCGTACACATCAGACACACTGACTACGTGAGAGCCGGTGGCCAGAGACTGGAGGATGATGGCGGTGGTTGCAGAGCCAGAGCTGAATGCCAGTGCGTACTTTGCCTTTTCCAGTGCTGCGATGCAATTCTCGAAGTTGTCACGGTTGGGGTTCGAGCTGCGAGTGTACTCATATGCGCCGACGGGTTGACCGACAGCAGTCTGAGCATATGTGGTTGACAGAGAGATCTGATGTTTTCGTCAGTCAAGGTGATCTCTCAAAGACGGTCTAGTCCCTGGATCTATGAGATTTGAAGCGGAAGCCATCGTTGACGACTCAAATTTTCAACCGTTCCGAGATCAAACATAGCTCTTGTGACTATCTGATGAAGAATGCTTCACTGTTCGGGTCCAGGATGTTCAAAAGTACTTACGGGCTCAATTACGGCGCCAGTGACAGGGTCATGCGGCGATCCGGCGTGTACGGCGAGCGTGCCGAAGCCGTGTTGTCCATGTTCCGAAGGCTGCATCTCGAAGATCCGAAGAGTGTTATGAATTTTTGATATTGCGATGCAGATGGAGGCAAAAAGATGAAAGTCGAATGTAGAAGTTATCCCCTCTCTTCACTTAAAGTCGTTGTTATGTTGTCGAATCACGCAATCCTTCGCCTGCGCAAGATAAATCGCTTTCTTTGTCCGGAGGGGGTTGCTTCTCGAAGTTGGATTTGTAACAGAAAGGAAGCAGTCTCACAGGTTCCACGGTTTTTTAGGCAGGTACCAAGGATGGCGAGATTGTTCCTGCAGCAAACAATAAACTTTTTTGGACAGAGAAAAATTTGGATTGGTTAGATGAGCAATGCATATTTCTTACAGGGCGCCCGTTCGCTAGACGCCCTATTGATGCTCGGCGTATTCGGAGAGTTCGGCGTATTGACATCTAGATACCAAAACCTGACAACGAGAAAATCAAACTTTTTCTATACACGGCCCTTTGTTTGTTGGACGGTGCTACTCGTGGAGGAAAGTACCAATATTGGCATGTGACAGAGCATCTGATCAAGTTCGTGTCTGCCACAGCTTGATTACCATCTCAGTCACTACTCGAGTACCGCCTATAGGCTTGATCTTCTTAAATCTCGTTCTCTAGTCTTGCTGTGGACCTACGTATGAATTGTCCCTGGGGATACAATTTGGAAGCTTTTAGGCTTTGGAATACTGATCCCTCGACCTCAAACATGTACTCTAGAACCAGCCAGACTGGAATAGCCAATCAGGACGCCTTCCGTGCGATCTTGGAAGCGCATGGCACGAACACATGTTAACTGCCTATGGGAGCGGAGAACGTTGACGATCCTACATTCATTCGACGTGGCTGATACGGGAGATATGTCTCATTATATGTTGGTAGTATGGCTAAAGGTATAAGCTTCAGAGTCAAGCAACAGAGGAGGAAAGGTGGGAGATATGTAGAAAGTGGTTGGCCCTCAGGCAACCCAGTGAAACTGATATCATGCAATTCGTAGCAATACTGCTAAGAGTCCGGCCCAATGCAAAGTCCCCTTCGCTCCCAGGCTCCCAGAATCCGAAAAAGGCAAGAACAACAACGGCAACGCCCCCCAATGAAATCAGTAATACTCCAAAAAGACAGTTTGTGAAAGGCGAAAGAAAGCAGGTGAGGTATGTATAGGCCAAGTGCGCCGAAGGTAGGTCGAGTGATTAGTAGGTGCGTTTCTTCGACTTTGAGGCGAGTGCCTCCAGTTTGCGTTTGCGCTCGAGTTTCTGGCGCTTGAGCTCGTTCTCTTCGGCCAAAGCTACCGCATCCTCGCGCTTTGCAATTCGTGCAGATGCCTCTTCTTCTTCGTACATCTCGTCAACACCAGCTTCCATATCTGATCCTGACTCGTAATCATCTTCTGGTTCGTCATCGTCCTCTTCCTCCTCTTCATCGGAATACGAAGCGTAGCGAGGACCGGCGCCGTAGCCAGCCCTGCCATGTGTTTGAGCTTTGGCGACTGGCTTGCGAGCGGCAGCACCTCCTGGTCCACCCATTGTACCACGATAGACAGGAGCAGCAGGCGCATTTGCACGCATGGTACCTTTATACGCAACTTCCACAGGCTTTCGCTTGTCCTTGGCCGATGCACCTGTTTTGGAGTCGGCAAGGGGTTCGGCACTCTTGCCTCTGGGTTTCAGGCCAACCTTTGCATCTCTGTTCACTATAGGCTTGCCCTTTGCTGCGGCACGGGCTTCTTCAATAAGACGTTGGCGATCCTTCTTGGTGAGTTTCTCGACAGGTTTGTGCTTGATTTGGCCAGCTTGTTTGGCGGCTTCAGCATTTTGTTTGGCTCGTTCCAGAATAGCTAGGTAACCTCCTTTCGTTGACGCAGGCGCTGAGGAAGTGGTAGAAGATGTAGATGGCTTCGCAGGGGCGGCCGCAGCGGCAGCGGCTTTTGAGGGTAATTGTGTCTTCGCAGAGGGACCACTGCCGCGATAGGGGATGGCAGCCTTGGGTGGTGGCAAAGCGGACCTTTGCGCAGGCGAAGAGGTCGTACTGCGTGAGGGAGGCGGGGCTAAAGAGGCGTTGTTTTCGAATCTTGATGTGTTGATATCTGTTCTTGCCACCTTAGGCTTGGAGTCTCCAGGAGCATCTTCGGCCTTCCGTTTTGGCGCTGCCTGCTGAGGAGTCGGGTTACGCGGCGGAGGATTCGATCTGGTAGAGGAAGGAAGTGATTGTGGGCGTGGAGCAGCGGACTGGCCGCCGTTGATGGAAGAGAGGATTGAATTAAGAAGCTGCACGTTGGGTCAGCCAGGAAGAGGTAGGCGGTCAGACCTCACACAGATAACTCACACTCATGGTTGCCGTAGTCTTCAGAGATACCAAATTGTTGTCGGGCCAAAACCAGGCATGCTGTGATTATCGCAGCCAGCGCTGGGAAGTCGCGAAGTGAGGAAAGTGCGACTGACGACGGGCGATGGACAGATGGAGTGAACTGATGTCTCTGAGGAAGTTGCGACTCTTTAAAGCAATGACTGCAAGCATCCGCCAAGCCAACCCGGACTGAGCGGTCCGTGCGCGTTCGGCTGAGCCCGCACTTCCGTCTGCCTTTTCGCACTCACAAATTCTCTACCAGCATCACGACTCTTCCAACGACAAAATAAGTCTCAGTCTCCGCCCAAACTCGCGGTTAAATCGATTGATTCTCTTGTCTTATCAACAACCACCGTGAGTCTTTCTCTCGCACGATACCGACCCAATATCGCATTTTCGCATCGCGCGTTTCGAACATCGGCTGACTGACGGTTTTCCGCGCATCCAGAAAATGAAGTACCTCGCAGCCTACCTCCTCCTCAACCTCGCCGGCAACGAGCAGCCCTCTGCCGAGGACATCAAGTCCGTCCTCTCCTCCGTCGGTGTCGACGCTGAGGGCGAGCGTCTCGACAAGCTCATCTCCGAGCTCGAGGGCAAGAACATCCAGGAGGTACGAATAAACCCGCCAAACCGCAAATTCTCCATCGCAAACGCATTACTTACACCATCCACAGCTGATCTCCGAGGGTTCCGCCAAGCTCGCCTCCGTTCCTTCCGGTGGTGCTGGTGCCGCCGCTGGCTCTGCTCCCGCTGCTGGTGCCGCCGCCGAGGCTGCCCCCGCCGAGGAGAAGGCCGAGGAGAAGGAGGAGTCCGACGACGACATGGGCTTCGGTCTCTTCGACTAAGCGTCTCGCAACATCCGTTGAAAAAAACCGGTGTGCAAGGGTGGTTCTGTTTGTGGGAGCAGTCGGGCGCATGGGAAAAGGTCTCTACGTCAAAGCCGCAAAAGGCACGGCCATACTCTGAATGCTTTATTTGTAGCCAGGGCCACGAATGGAGAACTCTGCAATTCCTCCATGACAATCTTGTCGTATTCTCGTTTACATGTGAAATTTGTCTACTTGTCTCCAGTTGCTGCATACCGCAGTCCTGCACTTTTAACGCAAGCAACAGGGGTGATTCTTCAACATAAAAGCACGCTCTCCATCATGCCAATGATTTTCACATTCTACTATGCAGTCTTGACTGATGATTACCATATTTATCATAGCCGTGAAGATCCATTTATCAAGGTGCCTTTCACTAATGAATGGCACCGTCGCGGAGGAGCTGGCAGGTCATGTGATCCATGCACGGACGCGAAGCGAGAGGCACAAGATTTTGTTCGAATTTGCCCACAGCGCTTTCGAACCCAGCTTGCGTCCCGACAACTTCGACCAGTACACACGACACAATGGCCGACTCTGAATACGTATGTCTGCGCCCTTCTCTCGCTATACACTGCTGCGCCGCTTGAACAATTGCTGACTTTGATTTCACAGAACGCCGAGGAGGCTGCCGGTATGAGATGACTCTAAACGCACCGCACCCCTTCGCGACACCGCGCAATGGAATAAAACCCTGTGGACAGGCCACGAAAGGGGTGCAGGAAGATGGAACATGGACTGACTGAGTCGTCGCAATAGCCCTCAAGGCCAAGAGATCCTTCAAGAAGTTCACCTACCGTGGTATCGACCTTGACCAGCTCCTCGACCTCTCTTCCGAGCAGCTCCGCGATGTCGTCCACGCCCGTGCCCGCAGACGCTTCAACCGTGGTCTTAAGCGCAAGCCCATGGGTCTCATCAAGAAGCTCCGCAAGGCAAAGCAGGAGGCCAAGCCCAACGAGAAGCCCGACCTCGTCAAGACCCACCTCCGTGACATGATCATCGTCCCCGAGATGATCGGCTCCGTCGTCGGTGTCTACTCCGGTAAGGAGTTCAACCAGGTCGAAGTCAAGGCCGAGATGGTCGGTCACTACCTTGGTGAATTCTCCATCTCATAGTAAGTTGCTCTGCGCACTCGGTCTGCCTCGACCAGCTCTCTGACAACCCTCCAGCAAGCCCGTCAAGCACGGTCGCCCCGGTATTGGTGCTACCCACTCTTCCCGTTTCATTCCCCTCAAGTAAGCGGGACGTTTACTCGAAGATGCTACGGTCAACAAAAGTTTGGGAATGGATTCATTGTCGTCTGGCGCTGGTATACAGTGCTCTCAGATATCCATAGGCTGCAATGAACCGCCTCACGAAACTCACGTCTTTTCAATTTCAACCCTGATGTGCAAATGTGATTGTAATGTTTCGTGCATGATATGTTGAGGGCAATATAGTCCATGTTGCAATCGCGGCGCGCTCTTGGTACGCCAGTGTCTTCGCGCCCAGGCGGAGATGTCATGTTACATCCATATCAAGCCCTTATCGCGCCCTATCAACCAACTTGTAAAGTCATTCTGCTTTTTCTCTACCAGCCCCAATGTACGCCTATCTAGCCGGCTAAAGGTTTGACTGATGGTACGGGTGGGCGTGCGGGTCTTCCTGGGGCTCTGTCTCGCAACAACACTGTGCACCGACGGCTTGACCTTCCTTCCTACGAACTCCCGCGTTGACATCCTTATCAATATCTTATCGACACCTTGTCAACACTTCCTCACAAGTCACCATCGGCAGCTTTCGGAAGCGATATCGCTGCACCACCCAACATCTCCACCAGCATTGTAACCCGGGGCCTGGGGTGCCCAGTCGACCCCAAGGCCGCCGGTGCCAAAGCCAAGATCTCAACTTCATCGGTGTTGCGATAGGCGTGCATCTATCCGAATCTGTACTTTTGAAGGGGTAACAGAATCTCTGACGGAAACCTTGCCCAATAACTATTACCCCTCCAAAACTCGGCCATGCCAAAATCACTCACCAAACTTACCTACTCACCGCGATCTGAGCCACAGTCAAGTACGATAGCGTGAAAGAACGTGCCTCTCTCCTCGCCGATAGTGGACCATCCCGTGCTGCCAGCAGGTTTTCGTGAGGTATCATCGGGTAGGCTCAGCATGAAATGGCTTCATCCTGGAGGCTATATAAACCATGAAGTTCTCGTAAGTCTGCTGCTCAATTACAAAGTCAACCACTTTCCAACATACTTTCGTTCCCTTGTCTATCGCTCAATTCTCTCCCTCGTTATTCCTGGAAAGAAGCATACAACCATCTATCAAGATGCTCAGGACTCTATCTCTTCTCGCTGCATTGGGCCCTCTCAGTCATGCTGCTGCCCTCCCTACCTTCCCTCAACTTGAAGTCCGTCAATCTGTAGCTAGCGTCAATGCCAGTCTAGGAAACGTCACTATCTTCGCTACCGGTACGTTTATGTCCTTTTAAAGCTATCGATACGACTCGCTAACAGTCTACAGGTGGTACTATTGCTGGCTCTGCCGGGTCAGGCGTTCAGACAACTGGTTATACCGCTGGAGCGGTCGCTATCCAGACTCTGATTGATGCTGTGCCGGAGCTATTGAATATCTCAAATATCAACGGCATTCAAGTAGCGAATGTGGACTCGGGCAACATTAACGCAACTGTCCTGCTCGAACTCAATCGCCAAATCACAGCTGAATTGGCCAAAAATACTTCTACTGGCGCCGTCATAACTCATGGCACCGACACCCTCGAAGAGACAGCGTTTTTCTTGGACCTCACTATCGAGTCAAAGAAGCCTGTCGTGGTTGTTGGCGCAATGCGTCCTTCTACTGCCACATCTGCAGATGGACCTCTGAACCTGTACCAGGCTGTGACACTGGCTGTTACTCCTGAAGCTGAGAGTCGTGGCACCATGGTGACCCTGAACGACCGTATTGACAGTGCCTTCTATGTGGTAAAGAACAATGCCAACTCGTTGGATACCTTCAAGGCAATCGAGCAAGGCCACCTCGGTTTCTTCTTGGACTCTATCCCTCAGTTCTACTACTCTGCGGCAACACCGGCCGGAAAGCCTTTCTTCGACCTCGCCCCCCTTAATCTGACTTCATTGCCTCACGTCGATATTCTCTATGGTCACCAAGACAGTAACCCAGAGCTTATCAGAGCCGCCGCTGAATCGGGTGCTGAGGCCATCGTTTTCGCCGGTACTGGTGCTGGCGGCTGGACTACCAAGGGCAGACAGGTCGCCCAGGCTGTCTACAACGAGACTGGTATCCCCATGGTCTTCTCCACTCGCACTATGAATGGATTCGTCTCGCCCCAGTCCAACGACTGGGCTATCTCCAGTGGTAACCTTGACCCCCAGAAGGCTCGCATCCTGCTGCAGTGCGCCCTTGCTGTTGGCTACAACACAACAGAGATTGCCGATATCTTTGATGCACTTCAGGTTTCATAGAGGCTGCTGAGGATCAGGCTTGTTTAGCGATTGGGTTTTAGAAGTAATCTGCCGATGATGTCCTCTGCAGGTCTTCGGACTGTACTGGTAAATTCAAGTAGAGGTCTGCAAAATATATATAGACGAATATCACGAATCATTGACACGGACGTCTGGGAGTCACTGGCCACAGCTGTGAATCTGGTCAACATGTGAACATTGTGCTGGATGCCAATAATTCGCGGCCGCCAGTGGTTCCGAACACTTTAAGATGGTGATAGTTCTTTTGTAACTATTTTCAAGTACTCATATGCCAGACTAATTAATGACTGGCACCTCACAAGGTGCATGGGATTGATTTTCGAGGTCGGAACTATTGTTCGCACGGACACCCTGACATGCTGGCTCAGCCTCGAGAGTTCGAGGAAACGACCCAACGCATTCCTCTTTCATCAGACATGTAATCTCGCGCCCACCAGAGCCACAATACTCAACTCTGATACGATCGTTAAATTCTCTCACAAGGCACACCCAATCTTGTGCGAACATCACCCATGATTGTTCAGTGAGCGTTTCGACACGCCTCGAGCGACAATTCACCCCTAGAACGCGCCCAGAGTGCGCTGATACACGACAACCATGTCCAACTACGGTAGAGTGGGGTTCCATCGCCCACCGCCGGCTGACAGCACCGACGACTCTGGAAGTGACTCTGATCATGACGGCGCCGAACTCAGACCCCGCACCTCGACCGACATCAGACAGCTGGACCTGAAGATACTCGAAACAGAGGAGGAGGCAGAGGAGCTATTGACCAAGAAAGAGAAAGAGCGAGGACTCAAAGGACTGTTTGCTCGCAAGGATGGCCCATCCAGCGGTGTCAAGATCAGCAAGAAAGAGCGCAGAAGATTCCAGCGAGAGGCCAAGCGCAATGGAAAGAAACAGCCCAAAGAGGAGGAAGAGAGTGAGCTCATGTATGACATGGAAGAGGGCCACAAAGACAGCTCTGATTCGTCGGCCAATTCCTCCGATGTCGACAGGTTGAGAACGAAAGAGCTGCCAGAACCCAGTCGTCGCGGTCCACGAGTCTGGAAGCTGACTGCCATCCATGTCGTTATAATAATCGCCTTCTTCGGCCTCTTACTTGGTGCCTATCTGGCTTCTCGCAACACCAACAAAGCTCGTCCTCTGTCGAATGCCCTCAGCAATGGCACCTCTGTCTTCGCACCCACTACCATCCTCATATCGCTAGACGGCTTCCGCGCCGACTTCCTTCATCGCAACATTACGCCATCTCTGAATGCCTTTGTCCAAGCTGGTGTATCACCCGAATTTCTCAATCCAAGCTTTCCTTCAATCACATTCCCAAATCACATGACGCTTGTTACTGGTCTGTACCCAGAATCCCATGGTGTGGTGGGTAACAGCTTCTGGGACCCTCATTTGAAAGAGGATTTCTTCTACACTGACCCCGCAAGAAGCATGCAACCCAAATGGTGGAACGCAGACCCTATTTGGGTCACTGCAGAAGAGCAAAACGTTCGCGCTGCCATTCACATGTGGCCTGGATCTGAAGCACATATTGGTGACATTGAGCCTACCTATGTTGACAAGTACAAAGGCCATGAGCTGCTTGGCAATAAGGTTGATCGTATTCTGGGTCTGCTTGATCTTCCTGGGCCACTCGACAAGGATGCAAAACCCGAAAGTCCACGACCGCAATTGATAGCCGCCTATGTGCCGGATGTTGATCGTGATGGTCATTTGTATGGTCCAAACAGCACTGAAATCAGATCTACCATCTCTAGTGTCGACTCTATGTTGGGTGAGCTGTTCTCTGGCCTAGAGCAGCGAAACCTGACCGATATCGTCAACATTGTCATTGTGTCCGACCATGGTATGGCTACGACCTCAACCTCTCGCTTAGTCCAGCTCGACGACATCATCGACATGTCTCTTATTGAGCGTAGCGATGGATGGCCATTGTACGGATTGCGTCCGAAGAACGACTCCGACATCGAGCCTTTGTACAACCATCTCAAGCAGGAAGCAGCTGCAATGGAAGGATTCGATGTCTATCTAAAAGATCGCGACATGCCCGAACGTTATCACTTCTCGCGTAATGACCGCATCGCGCCTCTGTGGGTAATACCCAGGACTGGATGGGCTATTGTGGTCAAGGAGGAATTTAACGTGAAAGAGGCTAAAAAGACCGGCCAAGTTTACCACCCTCGAGGTGTACACGGATACGACCACGAACATCCGCTCATGCGAGCCATTTTCGTGGCTAGGGGACCTGCTTTCCCTCACACGCCTGGAAGCAAAGTTGAACCCTTCCAGAATATTGAGGTCTATAATCTTGTCTGCGACTCCGTTGGCATTGTCCCTAAGCCGAACAATGGCACGCTTCGCTTACCGCTTAAGCCTATTGGTTTGCATGACTCCATGCCACCTACAGAGATCCCGGAAGACATGCCCGAGGACGTGCCAGAAGATGTTTCCTCTACTTCTATCGAATCTAGCGAAACAATCCCTTCCGCTGCGGCTTCTTCTACGACTGTGACGCAAGTGGCCGCATCCTCGACGCCAGCGTCACGACCGGCCATTGCCACCACAGAGGCCGCTGCTCCATCGCGACCCGTCATCCACGACGATGTCAGTCCTGAAGACGAAGACAAGGATGGTAAAGACACGAATCTCTGGTGGGACTGGGTTAAGGGAAAACTTGACGGCGCCAAAGAATGGGCGACCGGACTTTACGATACAGTATCGGACAAGATTTCGAACACTGCTGCATCTCCTTCGGAGGGCAGTGACTGAGCATTATGACAACACCTTGTTTCAAGGCTTCAGGCATGCTCATGTGACTTTATTCAGTCTTTCCCATAACCTGTATCTCCGTAAGTCGACATTAATCATTCAGGAACCATCCACGTGCAGTCCTCACTTTTCGCACGCTATCTTGCTCTACTTTTGGGTCATTAGTGCCACCGTGTCCACCATTTGGTTCCATGAGGCAGTTGTGCGCAAGTTTGTAGGTCACGGGCTGCTTGACTACCAATACCTATATAGCCACCGCTGCCTCCCATTTCCCCTCTCTTCCTTTCTTCTGTATCTTCCAGTTACAGCAGACGTGTCATTTCAAAAAGCACCGCTCAACAAAAGCTCTTAACTCAAGACCTCTCTCTCTCTCAGCATCAGAATTTATTCTTTTGCTTCTACCTCTTTACCATCTTCAGCATGGCTTCAACTACCACTTCCTCTGGCTGCTCTAGCATGCCCATCACCAACAATACTACTACCTCTGGCAGATCGACTTCATCCTCGAACCTGACCTTTGGATTAGAGTATGAGTTCAAGCTCCGAGTCACCGCCGAGCAGCTCCAACAAGAACTCAGAAGCAATCCCACGACCAGCAATATCGAAGTCGTCACCAACCCTGGTCGAGTCCGTCTGTCCAAAGCCGGACCCCAGTATTTGCAGAACGATTACCTCAATTTTGCCTTCCGCGACCCCGGTAATCATCCACAGAGCACTACACTCGTGAGCAAGACCACCGGAAAGCAATGCGACTTTCGTGGATACACCACAGAAGCTCTCAAAATTGTTCAGAGATGCCTGCAGGCCATTCCGGACTACCACAGTACAACAATATATCAGGGTGCAAGCAAACAGCAAGACTTCTCGTCCGCTCGCCTGCATCTCACAAACGACACCAGTCTGAATGGCCTCACCAACGCCACCAAGGTCTCGAGAGGCCTATGCACCCCTGAAGAGGCCAATACCACCGACTTCATCGCCTGCGAGATCGTGACTGCCCCTCACTCATCGCTTGAAGAAGCCTCCGAAGAGATCGCCAAAGTCTCCACCGCCCTGTGTTCCGACCATCTCGACTATCACATGGACGATGAATGCGCTATGCATATCCACGTCGGTAAAGAAGATGGTACACCATTCAGCCTGAAGACTCTCCAGCACCTGGCTTACCTCGTACTTGTATACGAACACGAGGCTGCTCGTTGGACAATTCCTCGCAACCGTGGTGCTGATTTCGAGACGGCGTCAAACCGTGTCGATTTTGCAACCGAATGCCCAGCCCCAGAGCCGCATCACGCCTATATCTGCGACGAAGCTGGCGCCATCACCGAAGGATCTGTAGAAGTGATATGGAATTACCAGTCGCTCGCAGAGATCCGCAAGGCCCTGTTCGACGACGTCGATGCCGCCGAAGACCCACTCAAAGCATTTGTCAAGCTCATGGGATCAACCAAAGGCCGCATTGTCAACTTCTCCTACTGCGGTCGCGACATCACCAACAACGAACCGGCTGCCACCGTCGAGTTCCGTCAGCACCAAGGTACTCTCGACAGCGGCGACGTTCTCCATTGGGGCCGTCATTGTACCGCCCTCGTCGCTCTTGCCGAAAAGTACGCCACCACGAACACCCAGTGCCCCATCACCGCCTGGACCGACACCATCGACATTGAACAACTATGGAGGGAAATGACTCTGCCCGAGTCAACCAGACATTTCTATCGCTGTCGCATCCAGGAATTTGATGCGCGTTGGCCCGACGTGCACCCGACTCCTCTATGCGAACCCGACATGGTTTTCGATGACGATTTTTCTTTCTCTGACGACGAGGAGTCCGAGGACTCTGAGCCGGACATGACTGAAGCCGAAGTACAGGAGAAGTGAGTTTTCCCTATCGAGTGTAGCCTTTTTCTTTCACGAAAAAAGAGCACCTCCACTCACGAGGATTGATCATTTGTAACAGCATGGTTGTTGTTTGAATTATTGTGTGAGCATTTTGTTTTTATCTTGTAACTCTTTTCCCACTGGGTCATCATCATATTTCCCAGTGGTTTTTTAGCGAGGCAAGAGACTGTGCGAGGAGTCATTTGTTTGTGTTATTTGGAAAGGTCGCATTGCAACATCATCATCTTGCGAGTCGTTTTCTTTGGGTTTACCATGCTGTTTGGAGAATAATAATGTTAAGAATTCGGTGTTTAAAAAGCCAGAAAGGAAAAAAAGCTTGTTCGTTGTACTGTCTTTGCTTGTGCCTCCTTCATGCCTTCCTCTTTGCATGTGAATGTCTGCTGTCAGTGCCTCTTCTGTGCTAAAGTCTGTTACGCATGTTGTCTGAATGCACGATAATTTCCAAAGCAGCGTTATATCCACTGAGAGCGTATCAGACAGCTCATCTCTTTGGACCGGTGGTAGTAGAACAAAGGCATTGTGAATCTCTACAGCTTGAATGTCTCGAAAAATGACCGCGGAAGGGAGACCAAAGTGACGCACATGGTTAGGTAGTCCTGTTGAACAACCTGACGACCATGACCTCTACTGCTCGCCGCTTGATATGGTTGAGAGCACAAGGTGAGGTCAACACTGTAATGCAGTTTACCCCTCTTGGT
>ERZ794946.471-NODE-471-length-16156-cov-5.380163_pt1 | contig 16156 bp, 8 predicted proteins | sample MGYA00433072_ERZ794946 | MGnify/ENA primary metagenome ERZ794946 (study PRJEB30137, sample SAMN04331413) | food metagenome | isolation source: Y3 must sample point D1 replicate A | place: Australia: South Australia | collected 2014 ...
CTTATTCACACGGTTGGTGTTTTTGACTTGTACGTGCGTCGCGCTTCGTATAACGTCGATAAGGAGGAATAAAGATGTTGTTGAGGTTGGGTAGGGTAGCTTATCTTTGCATCTTTGCATTGGTGGTGGTTTTGTGGACGGGGTCATATGGTAAGTCGAGGGAGGTGGTGCATAAGGGGTGGGATATGACTACACAGGCATTCGGCCAAGGGTCATCCTTTGCGGTTGATGATATGGTGGCGCTTGATTTGGGGTCGGATGCGGGTGTAGCACATGGAATCGATGAGGAAACAGCTGTCGAGGTATGTGACTTCTATAACGCTGACTCATCTTTCTTGGTGATCTGGCTAATAATGGCAGGCACCTTCTCCATATGCATACGTCTTTTATGCGACACAAGACACCTATGCGTGTTCTGTTCTGGTTAACATCAGACAGTTGAAGGACGTATTCGAAACAAAATATCGCATCCACGTCTTGATCACCAATGAGGTCTCTCTGAGCTACGTAGAAGCCTTGGAAGACTCCGGCGCAACAGTATCATTGCAAGCGGCCCCGGCACTTGCAAATGGCACCGAAGGTGCTGGATATTATCAAGACTGCCTGCTGAAATTGTACGGCTTCCGGATGCATCAAATCGACACCTCGCTCAAACGCGTAATCGTGATGGACTCCGACCAACTGGTGCTTCGAAATCTGGACTACCTCTTCGAAGACAAGATCGAAGCCGACCTTGCTGCACCTCGAGCTTACTGGATCGCCAAAGAGACGTTCAGCACAGCATTCATGGTGATCACGTTATCAGATCGAGTATGGCATGTAGTCGAAAAAGCACTCGACAATATCCAAATCGACAAGTACGACATGGATATCGCAAACGAGTTGTTTGGGGACACTGTGTTGATGCTACCCGGACATTTTGTCACACTGAACAGTCATTGGGAAGACTGGAATCTCCCGAAATGGTTTCATAAGCCTGAGGCTATCGTTGCTGGAATCACGAATGGCACACATGAGGTCGCATGGTCGGAGACGCAAGATCTGAACAAGAGGGAGCAGGCTCAACAGGGCTCCCAATTCGAGCCCTCGAACTACGAGACTGCGCCCGACGGTCAACTGAAGGACTTGACTCAAGCGAATGGGAACAAGAAAGGCACATCCGAGAGTTTGCCAAAGATGACCACCGATGTCAATTTGCCAACACTGCCAAAGATCAAAGATGATGACTCGCAGATGGCAGACGACTTGCTTCCCGATACCATCCCTGGCATCGTCAATCCGTCAAAACATTCAGATGGAAAACCTCACCTCCCAGGCGGCATCGCACCGCCATCCCACGGCAAGTCTTCTTCGGAAGTCATGAGCACTGAAACCCTCGATCTCAAGGATAAGAGATATTACAATGAGTTATACGAGCTATACAAACAAGTATCGGTCTTGCATTTCACAGCAATGGGCAAGCCATGGGGTGTCAATGAGCAAATGCTGAAGGATGGGCGGCCAGATGCACACCCAGTGTTCAGAGAGCAATTCATGACTTGGAGGAAGGTGGCTAGAGATATATGTCCGACGGATATTGTGGTAGAATTATGATAATATATGCGAATTTTCCCCCGAGAAACAGCATGCACGCTCTCAATGAATATGTACATGATCATCAAAAGCATCCTTTCTTTTCACAGCCAGATTGGTAGCCTTAGAATGGAGAGGAGAGAGGGTACCGGGTTGATTGATCTGCGGCTATTTCTACGTTACTGCTAGTCGGTACTTCATACGACCGCCCGCCGGACCATGTACTATTTGTTCAGGTTTCAACCTTGCTTCTTTTTGAGACCGTCATCGATGACCATGGGAGGAGCAGGAATTTCAACATCCTCAATATGCCACTCCATACCGATGTATCCATCACTGACAATCTTGACCGAGACCATCCTTTCACCATTTGCAGGAGGCAATCTGATCTTGCTTCTCGCAATTGGCTTAGGGTTGGCCTGTGAGGCCTGTTTACCTTGACCAGGCACGTGCCAAGAAATACGCTTGAGTGCAAGCACCTCGTCGGTCTTGGTATCGGCAACGACCAGGAAGAAACCCTCTGACTGAGGCTTAGGGAAGCGCGGGGCGTACATGTGGAACTCGCGATTCAGAGCAGGGTTCAATCTAGCGACCGAGACATTCAGACCGAGTGCCGTAACATCGTTGATGTTGACGCGTAATTGGGGCAGTGCAGACAAGGCCTTGAAAGCACGGGGCTGCTGAGTTGGTGCAAGCGAGAGTTGCTTGTGCAGAATGGTCTCCATCTCCTTACGTGGTGTGGTAGTCGCTTCGACTAGATTCTTCGGCTTGGGGTTCTTGGAGTTCGAAAGACGTTGGCGCTCTCTTGGTGGCTCAACGCCTGGTAGCATGGCCAAAGGACCATCTTCGGGCCAACGAGCAGATTTTACGCATTGAAGTAAGGTGATCATCATGCCACAGCTCGAGTTGAAGCCTAACTCTGTGAGAACATCAATTGAGGCTTGCAAAATACGAATAGCCTGATCAAGAACCGAAGTTTGATCACCAACGTAATCAGAGATGGGGAGATCGATGCGTGAAAAGTGAGCCTGAAGGAGAAGGAATGCCTTGACATGGGGATCCCACATGGGCAGCCCCAACATGGCGTCTTCGGCCTTCAAGGGCAAAGCCGCAGAGAGCTCGGCGTTGATCAGATCTTCATTATGACGAACGGGAAGCTCGTCGTACTCGGTTGCGCTGCACATCCAAGCAAGAGCTTCTGCAAAAGTGGCATTCGGCTTAGCATGCTTGATCAAATGGCGAATAGTCTTGTGAGCAAGATAGTAGTAACTCATAATCTTACCCAGCGGGGTTGGGTCAACATCACCATTACTATGCATGGTGACACAACCAGAATCTGCAAGCTCTGAGAGTGACTTGTCAACCATCTCAACCATGTACTCGTTAGCAAGTTCCTGAGCAGCCATGGTGTTATGCTCTTCTGCTGAGATCTCCAAGCCATAGTAAGAAGGGTTCTTGTGGAGTCTTCTGAAGAAGAAAGTCCACGTCAAGTAATCGAGAGCATCTTGCTTGGTAGCAATTGTCTCTGCGGATACTTCGGCGCCCAAATGGTTGTCCAAGACGTTGTGTAGGGACGATTCGACAGGGAAACCGGTATGCAAGAAGTGCTTGTAAAAAGCTTTCTTCGCATCCTGGGTAAAGATGCGAGCGATTCCTGAAGTGTCGAATTGAGGTCTGCCGGCACGACCAAGCATCTGCAGAACATCTGTAAGATCCATGTCCTTGTATGCCTCTGTCTTTGCATCGAAGAACTGCGTACCCTTGACAACTACCAAGTGAGCAGGCAAGTTGACACCCCAAGCCAGAGTACTGGTGGCGACGAGGACCTGGATTTTGTTGTTGGCGAACAGCTCTTCCGCCAGTTGTCTGTCCGATTCAACAAGACCTGCATGATGCAGACCAATACCGAAACTGAGAGATTCACGTAGGGCTTCATCCTTCACTCGGTCGAGGTTCAAAGCGAGATCGTCTTCTGACATACGAACGAAGCGACGAGGATTCTCTTCCATACCACAAAAGTTGATGAGATCGCGAGCGGTCAGTCTAGTCTGACGACGAGAGGCAACGAAAACGATGACCGGCTTGTCTGGAGAGTGAGATTTGATTGCCAGGAAGGTTGGTCGGTTCATTGACTGCATGAGAGGACAGAAGCCCTTTTGCTCAGGGAAGCCGTCGATGTAAATCTCCAGAGGAACAGGACGAACTGAGTGCCGGAAGTTGAATAAGCCTTCCTTGACACCGAGCCAATTTCCTAGATCAGTGGCGTTGGCGCAAGCGGTCGACATTCCGACGATACGAACAGAGCCCTTCTTCTGAGAAGCAATGTAATTCATTCGAGAAACAATGATCTCGAGAATGGGACCTCTGTCTCCACCAAGCAGATGGATCTCATCAATAATCACCAGACTGACTTGACGTACGTAATCTCTTGTCTGCCAACTACGACTGATACCATCCCACTTCTCAGGAGTCGTAATGATAATATCAGCGTCGCGGATTGTTCGGGTGTCTGGAGTGTTGTCACCAGTCAACTCAACAAGCTTCAACCCCATCTGCTTGGTCAGGCGACGACCCCAATCTTGAACTCTTTCACGGACCAAAGCCTTCATGGGGGCAATGTAAACTACCTTAGATCCCGGCTTCTCGCGGAACGCCCACCACATAGAGAGCTCTGCTGCGACTGTCTTACCACTACCAGTGGGAGATCCCAGCAGAACATTCGCTGATGTGTGGTACATGCAGTGGAATAGTTGTGTCTGCATAGGATTGAAGAACTGGAATCGTTGGCTGTATATCTCCTCTAGCAGAGGATTCTTGAGTGCGGCAATAGGCAGAGGCTGCAGGTTGAGCAGGTCAGTATAAACGCTCTCGGTATCAGGTCGAATGAGATGCTGGAAAGAAACTGGCGTAACGGTTTCAGCACCAAGCCATCGGTCTGATACAGCACGAACATAGATCTGCGAGGGAAGTGGATCGGTGAGCGGAATGGTGAAGCTCAACTCGTGCTCGTCGTAGAGCTTTCTTCTCGAGAGGATGAAGTATTCGTGATGGTAGATCTCTGAAGTTTCAGAGTTCTCTACCCAAATCCAGTATGATTCAGACTTGCCATGATGCTTCTCATTCCACCTGAAATCAGGTGTGATGTAGAGGTGAATACGCAATACATCTCGATTCAAGGGTGCGATTTCAGCCTCCACAGTGAGTGTGGGGAAGTTATCGAGCAGCTTTGCAATGGTGTAACCCATCTTGTTGTTGTGAACGAGCTGTCCAATTTCTGCTGGCTCCATGTCCCTCAAAGCCTCAATCGACGTGGTCGAACCTTTCTCGTCAAGGTTACGCATGACTGCCTGTGGAATATCGAATTGATGAAAAGGGTGTTGGTATGCCCACACGCGCTTCTCAATAGATTTGCACATAGACAGAAGAACAAGGCACTGGTAACCCCAACGTCTGTTCAGGGCAATCATGAACAACGCTCTGCAGATACGAGCCGCGTTCTGAGCAACATAGGACGAGTCTGATACCAACGTGAAGTCTTCCAGACGTGCGCGAGAGATGTAAGACTGAAGAAGGACATTTGTCTTGCCAGATTGCGAGCCAATACCACCCTCAATGTCGCAAGGAGCAGCTTCATCTTGGAGTCGCAACAGCTCTTTCTCTTCAGGCTCCTTGGACTGGATGTTGTCGAACTCACCACTCATACTGATCATTTTTAGGACGTCTGCCTCCGTAGCCTGAGGTCGCATCATAGTGTTGAAGATTTCGACACTTGTCTGAAGGACGTAGTACTGACTTGCAATTCTGCCTACGTCCTTTGCGCGAAGCTCTTCGGTCGTCTCGTTGAAGATAATCATCTGGCTTTGTTGCAAGACTCTAGCGGCCTTGATAATCAATTCCCGACGCCTCTGTACGAGCTGAGGATCGTCTCGAATCTCTGCCCAGTCGATACCATAAGCCATAGGGTTTCGTTGCATACGGACAAAGAGGTATGAATATCCAAGCCATTGAACAGCCTCTGAAACCGAGGTCACTGTTCCAAGGGAAATTTCAGCGTTGAGATTGTCAACCATCTTCTTTGAAAAGTTGGATTCAATGGGCTGTTGTTGGGTCACTGCAGTGAGATAGTGTTGAACCTTGTCCTGAGTGGTGCAAATAAAACCAATACCAGTGTCCTGGAACTGAGGACGTCCGGCACGTCCAAAAATCTGGAGCACATCAAGAATGCCAAGGTCAACGAATTTACCTGCCTCTGCACTGTAAAGTTGGGTACCCTTGATGACAACGGCGGCAGCTGGCAAATTGACACCCCAGGCAAGAGTTGCGGTACAACAGAGCACTTTGAGGACGCCGTCTGCGAACAAGCGTTCCATCATGTTCCTGTCAGATCGAGGCATACCAGCATGATGAGTACCGAAGCCCTTGGGCACAAGTTCTCTAAGCTCACGACCCTTGGAAGTCTTCAAGTCACGTAATGCTTGCTGGTAGTTCTCGTGGAAGGAAGGATCGAAAAGGTCGGTGCATCCCTCGTCGGTAGCCATCTCATACATGGTCTTGGCGGTCTTCCAGGTATCTTTGCGAGAATGGACAAAGACCATGACTTGATGGCCTCTCTCCAGCATGTCACGTACTTTCTCAAAGGCGACAATCTCCAGGTTTTCTCTTGAAGTCTTGCTGCCAGCTTTGCCCTTGACACCGAGGAAGTGTTGTTCGAGGGGCACAGGTCTGAAGGAACCGTCGAAGTAGAAAAGTCCAGCCATGCGGTTGACCTTGAGGAAATCGGCAACATCGACGTAGTTGGGAAGCGTGGCAGAGAGACCGACGATACGGATTAGAGACTGCGTGCTCTCGACTTGTCTCTCTGTTCGAGCGACAAGCGACTCGAGCACAGCACCTCGCTCGTCATGAAGCATGTGGACTTCATCAATAATCAGGAGACGAACCTTCTGAACAAGCTCTGTATCTCCAGTGCTCTTTCTTGTGACGACATCCCACTTCTCTGGTGTGGTCACGATGATTTGGGTCTGAACAATCTCGGCCTTGGTAAGATGCATGTCGCCAGTAAGCTCGCGACATTGAACACCAAGCCAAGCAAGTCTTTTGCCCAGTTTCTCGGTGATTTCAGCAGCCAATGCCTTCATAGGAGCGACATACACGATCTTGAAATCGTTGAGGGCAACAGCGAGGTCACTAGCATCCGGGTATTCGGAAGGACTCGGTGTCACGTTTTTAGCAATGGTGTTGAGGATAGTCAGCATGGCGGCATCAGTTTTTCCGGCACCAGTAGGCGCACAGATCAACATGTTCTCGCTGGTCCTGTATGCTACCGGATAGACAAGACTTTGCATGCGGTTCAGGGATTTATACCCTTTGAAGGTGCCCCGACAAAGTGTGTCCATATCTTTGATGTCAACAAGCGATTGGCCGATGCCTAGTGTGCCGACTTTGGCAGGAGGGATGGAATATTCTTCGTACTTCTCGTGTTCGGTGCGCTCGCTTCCAAGCGGCAGCATGTACTTTCGGCCGTGAGAGGAAAGCATGTTCCCGGCATCGTGTGCTCGGTAGACATGAGGATACTGGGTAGCGGAGCGATCCTGAGCAACAGCCAGAGACGCGGTTTTGTGCTCGAAATCCTGCTGTTGTAGAGCGGCTTCTCTCTCACGGCGGGAGAGAATTCTTCCCTTGGATTCATTCTGTGCTGGAACTTCTGAGCCTTTAACAATCTCGTTGCGATGAGCGATAAGATCAGCGACGAGGTCCAGTTCGTCGAAGCCCAGCGTGTCAGCGAGAAGCATCTGAAGCTCGTCATCTGGTATACGTCAGTTACGTTCCCGTGTAAAGGCATCCAAGGCGACGTACCACTGCTATCTGAGCCTAGTATAGCACCAACATGATCCTGCAGCTCTTCCACGCTCAAACCAGATGAAACGTAACCAAGTCTTTCGCGCAACCAAGATGGGCCGTATGTGGGGGCTGGCGAGTTGTCCTGCACAGGAAAGGACGAGTCGCTTAGTGACGCGTAGTCTTCTTCTTCGTCATCGTCGACCAGGTCCCAGAGATCATCGTCACCGCTCGTAGGTTCGGATGAGTCTTCTTCGTCGGTCCAGACGTCTTGCCCATAAGCCGGTTCGTTATCTGTCTGAGGCAGCTTAAGTTCGGCGATGGCAGCTCGCATGGCGCTGAGCTGAGCAAGCCATTGTGTCTCTGCGTTATTCAGGGCGGAGGACATGTTAGTCGTGAGTATCCGCTTGTTGCACTGAGGAATTGCGACTGTGCAATCGTCGTTCGCCTCAGAGGTCGGTGACTTTTGGGTGAACAGAAATGGCTATGGATGACGCAGTAGATGGCGGTTGCTATTCCGGGACTAGTTCCCGCATGCCAACACCGCTTTTCGGCAGAAGACACCCCCGAAGTTTGACTGCCTTGCCAAACGTAAACAGACAACACAGCGAGCCAGATCAACATGGTATGCTTTCAAACATGTCATGAGACTGGACCCTGTGTTAACAATACTATCTAGGAGAGTCCTCACGAACACCAGCAGAATGTGTTACTCTCCCGCATCATCACCAACGTGGTAGGTCAACATGTGCAATTACACAATCTTCCAGAACTGACACGCCATCCAGGAGAAGTTGAACGAGGCAGTCATGATGCTGAATAAGAGTCTGCAAGTGAGTGCCAGTCTTTATTCTACCACCTATGAAGCTTGCGCTGACCTATAACAGGAAATCAACATCAACAACATGGATGTCGAGCTTGTCGCCCAGATGTTCAAAAACTATCAATCAAATGTCCTCTTCCATTTAGAAGGTAGATCCTATAACTCGAATCCTCTCTCCAAGTCTTAAACTGACGCAGACAGCCACGGATAATCTTCGCGCAGCATCTTGATCGTATATACCTAAGCTTGGAGTTGAAGTCATCACCCCAACATCCTTCTTCTGGATTCTTTTATGGACGTTCTACGAAGGCCAGGAATTCATGTCCCTCTGGTAACCTGCCCAACGGCCACTTGATGCCTTTATCACGCAGTGCATCCAATGCGGCGTGCGGTTCTGCATGGTCAACAAAGAACTTGGTATCTGCGCATGAGATGGTGCCATCATCCACATTACTCTCGAACGCAGAGCCGCGAAGTCTAGCAGTTCGAACGTAGTCGACAGGGCACGATGCCATGATTGTCTTGATTTGGCTGTTACCAACGCATTCGTTGGTCTGGCGGAGTCTTTTGCCCGAAGCTCGAAGAACTGCTGCGATCGCAAAGGGGTGGGAGCTGAGGATACCGACTGCAGAATCATCGTTGTCCTCGCTCAGCTTGATGAGAAGCTAAACAGAGTACGTCAGTAATTGCGCATCGTATCAGAGCGATCGCTACAGCGAGATTTGGTGCTGTTTGGCTTACATGACCTCTGGGGGCATGGAAAGTTTTACCTTTGTCGCTAGTCCTTGATGCCTGTACCTCATATTGACGCATAGCTGAGTTATCCAACATATGCTGAGGTTCTCGAATGTCCATCTCGTAGCGATAACGTGACCAACAAGGCGATGTTTATCTTTGGCTTGGACAAGAAAGTTGCGAGCAGGTGAAGAAGGCAAACAATCGGCTCTCAGGCGTGCCGGACTGGCACGTACACGTCGACCTTGTTTTTCAGGCTTGACGGCAGGACCCCAGACACCGTAGTTTTCCGAGAATGAGACAGCAATATCGTCGATCATGTCCTCGGTGATGGCAGCACCTTCGTGCTTGGTATAATCGATCATTGTGTTGACGAAATGCTTGGTGGGAGGAGACTCCCAGATAGGGGGAAATGCGGACCGTGATTTGTGACAGCTACATAACTCTCGCCAAACAGAACACGTGGGACGAGAGGATAATTCACCCAGTTTGAAGACCGGAGAACGCAGGCATGTTGTGACTCGTGAGAGAGTCTCTGGGCAAGAAGCGTCTCTGTTGGCTCGTGCACGGATGCAGAGCGGGAGTAAGACGGCCAGACAGGGTTGTGGGGAAAGCAAGTGACAGATCGGCAACCAAGTCGAGCAGTTCGAATGACCGACCAACCGTCTTGATTGCCAACCAGTCATGCAATAAACAGCAGAGCAGCATGGTGTACCGAATCTACGACATCAAGTCCGAACCGCAGAGTGGTCGCAATACACCGCCTTCAAGACCAGCTCGGCCATACCACGTCAGCGACCCTCCGTACGAGGGCTACCATGCCGTCGAGCAAAGCGCATACCGCAACAGCGCTCCTGACAGCGCCATAGTCATCGATAATGGTGAGTTGCTTCCCTGTCCGTGCCTCTCTCCTGTTGCTAATTCTCGCCATGCGCAGGCTCTTACAACATTCGCGCCGGGTGGCAGTCCGACCGCAGTCCACGCCTATCCCTGCCACCGGTCATGGCTCGATACACCGACCGCAAGCTCAATCGCAAACTCAACTTCATCGGCTCGGAAATCTACTTTGACGGCACAGCTCGAGGCCAGGCCAAGAATCAATACGAACCCGGAAGCAACATTATCAACAACTGGGACGTCCTAGAGGGTGCTCTGGACTACATCTTCATCAAACTGGGCATTGATGGCTCCAAGGGACATGTCGACCGTCCTGTGGTTATAACTGAGCCACTAGCCAACCTTCAGTACTCCAAGCGCACCATGTCTGAAGTTCTTTTCGAGCTGTACGGTGTGCCCTCGGCTTCGTACGGCATCGACTCGCTCTTCTCCTACGCACACAACGGCGGACGCACCGGCCTTGTCGTCTCTTCTGCATACACTTCTACCCACCTGCTTCCCGTCGTCGACTCAAAGCCGCTCTTTGCCCAAGCTACGAGACTGGACTGGGGCCGCTCGCAATGCGCTGATTACCTGAACAAACTTCTGCGCGCCAAGTACCCTGCATTGCCAGGCAAGATCAACGATACCCAGATTGAAGATTTGGTTCGCCAACATTGCTACATCTCTCAAGATTACCAAGGCGAAATGGCCAACTACTTAGACTGGACCGGTCTTGAGGACCGTGATGTGCTTGTTCAACTGCCCTTTACCGAGAAAGAGGTGGTGCAGAAGTCAGAAGAAGAACTCGCAAGAGCTGCCGAAAAACGCAAAGAGAGTGGTCGAAGATTACAAGAACAAGCTGCCAAGATGCGTCTCGACAAGCTCATTCGCAAGGAACAAGAGCTTGAATACTACAAAGACCTCCAGCAGAAGCTCGTTACCGCCACTAAAAAGGATGCGCGCACCATGCTTGAGGCCGACGATTTCAACGATGAGGCTCAATTGGAACGCAAAGTCAAGGAGATGGAGCGCTCGATCCGAAAGCAAAGGAACAAAGATGTGGGCGACATTGACGAGCCTGAAGAACTTCCGACATATCCTTTGCTCGACATCCCTGACGAGGAACTAGACGAAGAGGGAATCAAGCAAAAGCGTCAACAACGCTTGATGAAATCTAATCATGACGCTCGCGCTCGCGCAAAGGCCGAGAAAGAACGCGAGAAAGCCAGAGTTGCTGAAGAAGAGCGTTTGGACGCCGAACGCCGAGAGACCGATACTGAGAGCTGGCTCCAAGAGAGGAGAGTCGCTCGTCAGAACATGATCCAGCGCATCAAAGAACGCGATCGTCTCAAGGCAGATCTCGGAAACCGCAAGTCACTTGCGAGTCAGATGCGCATGAAGAACATTGCCAATCTGGCGTCCGACAACCCCAAGAAGCGTCGCCGGGGCGGAGATGATGACACCTTCGGCGCCGACGATGCCGACTGGGGTATCTACCGTCAAATTGCGACTGGTGATCAAAGCGACGATGAGGAAGAGGAAGATCTTGGAGCAAACCTCAAAAATATCGAGGCCCAGCTGTTGAAGTACGACCCGACATTCACAGAGCAAAGTACGCAAGAAGCACAGCAAGACTGGACCAAAAGTGTGCTTCATTCGTTCTTGCGCGGTCCTTGGCCTTTCGATCCCGAGAGCCAAAGAGAACTCAACCAGATACATCTCAATGTCGAGCGCATCCGCGTGCCCGAAGTCATATTCCAGCCCGGTATCGCGGGCATTGACCAGGCAGGCATTGTCGAGATCGCCGAAGACATCATCACACAGCGCCTCTCCGGTTCTTCGAGGCGCGACGACATGCTCAAAGACATATTCTTAACAGGTGGTTATACGCACTTCCAAGGCTTTGAGGAGCGTCTACGTAACGAGCTGCGTGCTGTGTTGCCTGCAGACATCGCTCTCGGCGTGCGCAAAGCCAAAGACCCAATCCTCGACGCTTGGAGAGGTGCAGCCGAGTGGGCCGCTAAACCGACGTCAAGACAATCATTTGTGACACGAGCAGAATATCACGAAAAGGGAGCAGACTACATCAAAGAGCACAACCTGGGCAATGCAGCTTTTTGATAGTAGATGCGTGATGCAGAGGATGCAGGTGCAGTAGTTTATTCCTAGACGGGCTCGGCAAGTGGCGTTCAAGGGCCCAATACGAAGGCATGGTGATACCCGTTTTTTTCCCTCGTCCGACGATTCATGGCGCACGATTCTTTAGCTCCATTATTACAATAAATATGCATGCGACCAAAACTCGACAGCCCTACTCAATACCTACCTAGTTCTTAAATGAAATCCAAGAGGCTTCCAGGTGCAGTCAATATGGGTCAGAGTCTGTGCCCAGACCGCCAGTCGTGTCAAGCAATCACAATTTCATTGCCGAGAATCTGAAACGCCACGAAACCACTCGTTGATCTCTCTTGACAGGCAATTCGCCAGCACGCTGCGACGTGTTTGAGACAGCACGCCTCTTCCAAGAGATCGTCAGGGCTTCTCAAATGACGGCGCAGGCCAGCTCGTCCCTGTGGGCGTGCTAATCTGCGCTCCGTGCAAATCACCAAACACGAGTAAGCACAGATGGGGCGAGCCATAAATTTGACGCAGGTACCAATGCACTTTGATACCGCGTGGGTCTTGTAGGTTACCGATGGCGAACAGCGGTAAGCATGGGTTCTTCTCGAGAACCTGATCCTTCTTCTCCTCTTCTCCAGAAACAATCGTGAGACGCTTCAGACGTCGTCCATTCGCTCAGACTTTCGCTCGACTTCCTCCAGTCAAAGCACCCTGCTGTCACTTCAATCCTTCACATCTCCTTCCTTTCGTCCTCTCCTTCTGGTCTTCCCTTGACGGGCGTCACGCGACTCTTCCCGGCAGGTCCAACAGTCAGGATTCACCCTGGTGGTTTTTGTATTCCCGTCTGAGGTTATACCATCGCAGGTCGCGTGCTTTAGGATATGGGTTTCCTAGAGAGATCTCGGTCCTTACGCCGTAAAGAGACCCCGTTTATGCGCAAAAAGCAGGATGACACGCCCACGACACAAGGAAGAGACCTCGATACCGAAAGAGACGTACAGCGTGCTATTAAGAGTGCCCATAGTCACAAAGACTCGACGTGGAAAGGACCCCAGACTGCCTCCACAGATCTATCACGACCTCGCACTGCGAGCAAAGCGCCTACGCAGGATATAAACTCACAACTACCACCACCTCCCTCGGCACGAAACTTCCCAGACCCGCGCACCTTCAAGCTACCAAATGGGCCCTCGAGAAGAATGTCGATGACTCCATCGCCACGAACAACCACCCCCGGACTTACCATCCATGCTAATCACTCTACACCGGGTATTGGTTTTGAGAGCCCACGAAACCCAAAGCGGTCGATGACTACTCCGATCAACGCTCTTCCAACCTTGAATAAGAGAGAGGACAAGGCAGCTGAACCGTCCGCTACGAGCAAGACTGAAGCTGCATCGGCTGCACCGCGCAAGGAGCCGCATCTGCGCAAATCAAAGTCTGGCACGTGGAGGTCGTTCTTCTCCCGAAAACAGTCGAAACCTCCTATTCCAGACTTCAACCCCGCAGACATCGCACCTCCTCCAGCACTTCCAAAGGCGCCTTCAAAGGACAAAGATTCGGCCAAAAGTTCTATTCACAGCAAGATTTCCTCGAAGGATCCTGTACCAGCAGTACCTTCCAAGGATGGCAAGAAGCTTCATCGAAATTCCATCTCAGTTGACAAGACGCGAGACATGCAGAAGGCTAGCACCAGAGCACAATTTACAAAGAGCTTGGGCGACCCATCTGCATTACCTCGTCTGAAGCTGGAGAATCTGTCGGCTCTTGAGCCTCCGCCGTCAAGGTCGTTTGCCCGAAGCCCAAGTGCAGAATCGACCATGTCCCAGTACTTTGATGCCGCGTCGCACACTAGCGGTCCTTCGATGCCTGCAACTCCCCTCGAGGGCCCAACTCAACGCAGACTCAACGTCAACATTCCTGCTGTCGAGATGGAGCGTTACAGCGTTATGTTCGAAAAGCTCCTCAAACCTCAGGCCTCGCTCATGGAGAGGCGGCAAACAATAGTCAAACAGCTAAACCTACCAAACCAGCCTTCTGGAGGAGTGAGTTTTCAAGCAGCAAAAGTGCTTACGAAATGGTGGGCTAACAAGACAACTAGCTTGCTCCAGAGTCTCCTGCTTTGCAACGTCGCGCAACATCACCAAACCTCAGCTGTCGCACTCCCGTGACTGCCGAAATGATTGGAGACGGCTCCCAGGTTGCCACACCAGTGCCCATATATCGTGCATCAAACACACCGCGCCTGTTGCGCTCCCAGACTGCACCTCCGGGAGCACTCACACCTTCACGCCTCGGCTACGAGCAACAGACCAAGGCACCCAGCACGACCAATAATTCATCCGCATGCTCGACGAACTCACACATGTGGAGTGATGCCTCTCAACCGCAGACGCCGGCCTCGGACGCGGAGTCCTTTGTCAGTTTTGATATCAACGATGACGACGAAGACAGTGGTGATGATGACGAGCACGATGAAACTGAAGGTTATATTCACGATGCTGTGGCAATGCAAGCGACACCCTTATTCCGAGACCCTCACTGGAGAAATGACACACCTACAATGGCCGCTCCTCCGATTCCTCCTAAAGCATTAGGACGCCGTAGCCCTCCAGCTTTCGAGCTGGAACAACAAGCAGCCACCATTAATCGACCGCATCCGCCCCGGACAAGTTCGCTTGACGACACTGCCGCTAAGCGCAAGACTCGTACAGGTCCCCAGATCGGAATTGCTCGCCAGATCTCTGTGGTGCGCAGACCTCAGCCTGGCGGTCTTACTGTGCCATCGCCTGCAAAGGTCAAGTCGCCTGCAATGATTGACCCATCTGCGCCAATGCCAGTTTTCAGCAAACAACCGCTGCGCCCCAAGCTTGTGGATGTGCGCAATCGCAAGAGCACTCTGGTCGTGCTTGACGAAGCCTAGAAGGCTCCACTACTGCTAAAGACTGAGCACAGCCACAAAATCACGATTACCGTTCTCATCACTGCATCATATATGGCCACGAACTCTTCAATGAGCCCACAAGCCTATAACACTTTATTTGGATGCAACATGTATACTCCCATTCGTTTGTTTTCCTCATCACTTTTTCAATTTCTACTCATCTCTTTCCTATCAATTTTATAATGGCTGGCCCTTCTTTCCGATGGGTCAAGTACCCACTTTTCATCTCTTATATATCTTACTGAGTATGGGCTTGTTCCCAACTTGTGAGCTGCTCTGTCGTCTTGAAGACTGCAGTATTTCAATTCTCTCTCATGCCCTTCGTTTGTTGTTCTCTCTCTCTCTTTCTACCATTACTCAAGGACACCGCAGTGCGGTAGGACCTCCGTCTTTTGTTGTTACCAGGCTTAGCCGCTGACTGTCAATACCTGAATGAACATTCTCCACACCTTCAAAGTTCCGATCGAACATGCGTATTTACGTGATGGAAATCACATGTCGAAGAATCGCCCCATATTGCACCTGACGTGTCGAAGGCCGAAACGCCAAGCAGCAAGCTGAATCGTATGTCAAGTTCAAGGTTCTACCTTGATGACAAACGCAACCAACATGCTCATGCCCAGCATCGAGTTGAAGTTTCGAGAACATGAGGTTCGATCGTTGGTGCAAGATGTTCCCCATACATCATCCGTTCATCCTTAGATAACCCAAGTGGCACACGTACAAGAGTAGTACAAACGTCTTCGTCCATCTTCTTCTGACTTCTGAATACCAGAAAGTCCACTAGGTCAATCAATCGTCCAACATGCGTCCAACCACTTCCTTCCTCGCAGCTTTGACTGCCATATCCACAGCTGTCGCCACAGTCGACATTTCCAATCTCCGTCAAGAACTGGTAAAGCCTCTCTCTCGCCTTTACGATATCGCTGCAACTACCTAGTTCCGCTAATGCATTCTTACATAGCAAAACTGTATGACGGGTAACCACCATGTGGGCTTCCCTTATCTCGACCCCTTCCACTGGGAGGACTGCTCATACAAAGATTTCTGCAAATCACACGGCAAAATGAGATCATGGTGGAAAAACTCGGTGTTTCCTTGCGTGTGCAGGAACAACCGCTTTTCCGAGGTGGACAATGTGGTCGTATGGAACAGTAAGTGCCTGTGCAAGATCAAGAATCGTTGAAGCGTGTTCTAATCAGAGATACAGATTGGAAGGATTGGATGGATGCGACGTGCAACAA
>ERZ794946.472-NODE-472-length-16156-cov-4.851251_pt1 | contig 16156 bp, 10 predicted proteins | sample MGYA00433072_ERZ794946 | MGnify/ENA primary metagenome ERZ794946 (study PRJEB30137, sample SAMN04331413) | food metagenome | isolation source: Y3 must sample point D1 replicate A | place: Australia: South Australia | collected 2014 ...
GCATCTCAACGTGTTTCTTTGACATATGTAAGTCGGCTGACGGCAGAGAGGCCATGGTTTAGCGCCGAGGACACGAGATAAAAAGGACTCTAGCGGTGCAAAGAACGGATCAGATGCAGATACGAAGATGGGCAATGGACGCTAGATTTCCAGGATGCATGTACATGATGTACTCAGGGTACCGTTCGTTGGACATGTGGTGGAGGCAGAAATGGTCGCTGTGACACGTTTGAGGTGCAGGAGGCAGACGGATGGCTGCGCCTGACAGGCTGTGACAGGTGCAAGTCGAGATTGAGGCATCCGTCGGCTCCTGTCGAGCCAGCCCTGAGTGCAGACTTGGTCGCAGCACCAGTGAGCAGACAGACTTCCAGACATCACAGAGCCGCTTACAAACATGTTGACTGAACAAGTCGAGCTTCTGTGTATAAGTTGCACTGATTAGGCAACATGCCCCGCGAAGTCGGGCCTCGCCGGCCGGAGCAAATGGCGTGCTTGGACTGCCGTACTTGTTCGCGTCGAGCATTTGTAATGCGCTTTTCACATGTCGCCGACTCTAGCTTGAGCTGTGCTATTGTTTTCTCTCCTGTCTCTACCCGCTATCCACATCCTTCCAACCTACCAGGACCCATACAGCTTCGCATTATGTGGTAACCGCCCACACGACAGCCTATCGCGGCCTCAGTATCTTCACCAAGAAACACGATTCTTGCAGCCCGCCTGCAGCAGAAACAGCAACATCCGTCTCAGCAGCTTTTTCTTGCCGGAAGCCAATTGAAGAGCGTGTACGACGTAGCGCAAACTTACGAGCATGGGTCTCTTGTAGGAGAAATCACCGCCCTCGGACCAATTGGCACACATCCGCTAACTGCTCCCGCGTGCAGAGCATTGGGAACGCCGCTTGCCTGGCCGGAAGCGAAGAAGGTCGCCGGACAGGTCAGAGAATGGGGTATCGAGGTACGTGTACCTATCCACATGCAGGAGTACAAGCACAAGAGCTGAGAATAGCCGACAGCAACTTCTGGCGACATGGCGACGAGCCAAGGGCAAGGAGCGCGATGCCCTGCTCTGGGGAGACGAGATTGAATACCTCGTCGTGACATACGATGACGACAAGCGTCAAGTCCGACTCTCACTACGCCAGGCAGATATTCTCGAGGCTTTGGCGAGCGATGAGAAGCTTCTCGCCCAGGGTGGTGGTGTGGACGAGATCCAGCGTGGCTCAGCCAGGTACTGTTTGTCTGCAACCCATGACGCAGGACTCGTACTCATTGTGTTTGTGACAGGCCCGGCAAGACAGCTCCCGTTTTCCACCCCGAGTTCGGCCGTTTCATGCTCGAGACGACTCCTGGACGACCATGGGGCATTGACTTGAAAGACCTGCTCGATGTCGAGCAAGACATGAAGTGGAGGTATGCCTGTCTTTCGACCACTGCTGCTACAACAATGGCGCTGACAACAGACATCACAGGCGCACAATTGCAAAGGAGCACATGGAACCCAGCGAATTCCCAATCACCCTGACTACCTTCCCGCGATTGGGTGCCAAGGAGCGCTCCATCACCCCCGAATATCCTCTGAACGGCGACAAGCTGAGATCTCAATTCTTGCCTGACGAGATCGCAAATCCTCACATACGCTTCCCCACCTTGGCCGCCAACATTCGCGCCCGCAGAGGTCGCAAGGTCGAGATCAATGTACCCGTGTACAAGGACGAAAACACAAAATGGCCCTTCAGCGACCCTACCGTGGACTACGACCTCCACACTTGGCCCGAAGACGACGATGTTCGCAATGGAGCTGTAAAAGAGAACCACATCTACATGGATGCCATGGCTTTCGGCATGGGAAGTTGTTGCCTACAGATCACCTTCCAAGCGAAGAACATCGACGAGGGACGGAAGATGTACGATCAACTCAGCCCAATCGGTCCCGTTCTGCTAGCCTTGACGGCCGCCACTCCCATCTACAAGGGCTTCTTGGCCGACACCGATGTCAGATGGAACCAGATCAGCAGAGCCGTCGACGACAGAACCCCCGAGGAGCTTGGAGAGAAGGTTTGCCAATCGATATCATCTTGGTAGAAGATTTCTGACTGACATTCAACAGCCTTTGAAAGAGTCAAGATGGCGAATTCCAAAGTCTCGGTACGCCTCGAACTCGACCTACATTGCTCAGGATCCCCGCTTGCGCAAAGAGTACTTCGACCCCGACCTCGTGGTTGACCCCGATATGAAGCAAAAGCTCATTGATGGTGGCATGGACGATCTACTGGCTACCCACTTTGCTCATCTCTTCATTCGAGACCCCATCGTCGTCTTCAACGAAGACCTAGAAGAACTTGACTTGAACAAAGTCGATCACTTCGAAAACTTGCAATCCACAAATTGGCAGCATATGCGATTCAAGCCGCCGCCACCAGGCAACGACATCGGCTGGCGTGTTGAAGTAAGACCAATGGAGATCCAGATTACCGACTTCGAGAATGCCGCCTTCTCCGTCTTTGTCGTCCTCATCACTCGTGCAATCCTGAGTTTCGATCTCAACTTCTACATCCCAATCCAGAAGACTACAGAGAACATGGAGACTGCGCATATTCGCAATGCTGTGACGGAACAGAAATTCTGGTTCCGCAAGAATCCATTCCCTGCAACAAGACAGCCGAGGTCTGGTACCTCGACACCGACACAATTCTCACGTCCTCCTAGCCCTGCCTCTCGAGTCGAGGACGAGTACGAGCTCATGACCGTCAACGAAATTATGAACGGCAAAGTAGATGGTTTCCCAGGCTTGATTCCTCTGGTCGAACGCTATCTCTCGAGCATCAATGTCGACGTTGAGATTCGTTGCGAGATGGCCAGATATCTGAAGCTCATTCGTCAACGCGCGACCGGTGAGCTCTGGACAGCTGCCAAATGGATCAGACATTTTGTCGCTGAGCACAAGGAGTACAAGAAGGACAGCGTGGTTGGCGAAGGCATCACGTTCGATCTTGTCAAGGCTGTTGAGCAGATGACTGTCAACGAGGGCAAGGATGGATTGGGCGTCGAGATGTTGGGAAAGAGAAATTGAGAGGTGGAAAAGTCATATCATTTGGGAGGGAGGGTTATCCTGATTCTTGCATATCCCTACGGCGCCACTAAGCATACTTTAGAGCAGACAGATACCCGAGTACATATCACTTCCTACATAATCAACTTTGGAGCTCTAACACGGAGCGACCAGTCCGAAGTATAGCCTTTTTGCCGCTCTCCATACTTTGCCGCCCCGCATCGATTTCCCCAAACGACACCAACCCACGTTCTCCACACGAGCAACCACGCTAGATCGACCAAAACCATCTGTTCAATCATCGGTCATGGTATCGGTAGGAAGAGAGCATCATCGTTTGTTGCATTAAGGAGAAAACCGGTCGGGGGCTGAGCCATGATGCCTGCCCAAGCCCGCAACCCAAAGAAGAGTGCATTCTCGTGCGAAACATGCCGAAGACGAAAGGTATTAAATCATCAAATATCAAGAGATGCAGGAGGGATTGAATGAGATATGTTCAGGTCAAATGTGATGGAATACAACCAATTTGCAATCGATGCAAAGCACGAGCTGAAACATGCGAATACAAACTGTGAGTGCCTTACCCGATTCGGAGGCAACTGAGTCCTAGATGGTCGGCTGATTTGACTCGAGTGCTCCTACCTTGTCTTATACTCAGCGTTTGGAGCAGCGTGTTGCGGACTTGGAATCCTTGCTCGCAGCTTCCCGAGCTGAGGTTTCAGGCTCGGCACCGACCCGAGTTGTTTCTCCTCGAGGGGATGACATTGCAACTTCATCGTTTCCACGACATTCGACCAACGAAGAAAAACATGACGAGAACATTCCTTTTCATGGCTCTACAAGTCTTTTTCAACTACCTGGAAGTGTCAGGACACGAGCGACAGACAAGGAAGCCGAACAACAGGAAGATACACTGAGGCGAGAGAGCCTACTGAATAATGCATGGCGGGAACGAGCCTTTGAGGAGTTCTCTAGTACACCTGTATGTCAATGTCCTTCGTCGATTAGAAGTGAGTAGCTGATGGCAACAACAGGAGCCATATCGCTATCTGCTCGATTCTCACTGGTCTTGGATACAGCCTCTCTTCAATTTCGTATACCGTCCTGCTTTTACTCGTGAGTAGAGGCGTACTTCGTCATTGATACGCGACATGCTAATGGCTAGATCACAGGTGACATGAAGACAGGAGGTCAATACTATTCAGCAGCTTTGTTCAACGCAATCCTCTCACACTCTGTTCGATGGTGCAAGACCGAGCCAGGGATGGAAAAACTACTCGCCCCTTTTAACGAAGGATCTAGCTTCTTCCAGACTGCAGTCACGAATGTGTTCGTAAACCTCAGGACTGGACGAAGTAAGATACCATCAGTACAGAGTCTGCTGCTACTCAGTGCTCAAGAGTGTGGCCGTGGAAACAGGACACAAGCTTGGTTGTACAGCGGTATGGCTTTTCGGCTCATCGATGATATGGGCATGTGTATTGATGGTCAACGCTACACCGACAGTGCAAAACTTTCGGCCGAAGACATCGAGATTCGGAATAGATTATTCTGGAGCTGCTTCTTCTGGGACAAACTCATTGCTCTCTACTTTGGACGAGCACCAGTGCTACAGAAGTCTCACATCAGCCCGCCACGAGTAATTAGTCAGTGCTTACATCGGTATTGCTCTTTGGTGAGCCTGCTAATATTGTCGCCAGTGGACGACACGGCAGAGACTGAATTATGGATGCCACATGGACTTTCGTCACCCGATTATCCTCCCAGACAAGCACATTCGATCTCATGCTTTATACAAATGTGTGGACTTGCTGAAATACTTAATCAAGTTCTCATCCAATTCTACGGTCCGACTTGCGACTTGTCTTCGTCCAAAGCTCTCGCATGTGCTCTCGAACAAAGCTCAAAGATGAGGGTCTGGTGGAGAGACCTACCCGAGCATTTGAAGATCACCGTCGGAGCCCTGCCGCGACAGGCACCTCCGTCTCACATCGTGACTTTGAAGTAAGTCATGATATTTCTCTGAGGCCTCATGCTAACAAGAAGGAACAGTTGCCTGTACCATACGATAAATATACTGCTTCATCGCACGTTGCTGAGACTCAGCAGCTCAAATCGTGCCCCATCAGACATCAACATCGACCAGAATCCTTTGATTCAATGCATCTCTTCTGCAGCCTCGATAATAGCTCTGTTCGACCTCTTCGTTCGCACCTTTGGAGATGGACATGTCGTCTTGAGCTTGGCATACAGTCTCTACACCGCGACGTCTATCTTGTTGCTCGAGCTGCAGGCAAATCCGAGAAACCCACAGAGGTACACAATGGAAAGGCTGAGTTATTGCTTGTCGGCATTGGAGAGGGTCAAGAAGACGAATCCAGGTACATTCAATCTCTCTCCCCAAATCTACACGGAAGCGACGACTGATATTAAGGATCAGTCATCGCAACGGCTTCAGAGCTGATACACAAAGAACTCGAAGCTTTAGGATTAGATATACACGCCTACACTACTTTGCCCAATGCAACAGGCGATCGAACAGGACAGTCGCTTCACCAGCCCACATTCGTACCTCTATCTACTGGTAGCCAGTCATTCGCTCAAAAAACCTCTTCTGTACCGGACCATCGCAATTTCGTCTTCATGGACGCTTGCTACCTGGATAATAATGATCTGACTGGAGGCATGGATTACGACATATTGGACATGAGTCCAAGTGCTTTCGAAGCATTTACCCAAATCGAGCCATTGAGTACGACGATGAACCCTGGATTTGACTTCTTCTAAGGGTGTCTGTAAATGCGAGAAGATCGATTTACTGTATTGCAACAACACCGTCAGTCTTGTCACGAATTTGTTGAAGTCTACTGACCCACGTGCAATATGCCACGAGGTGACTGAATCCCGGCAAAGCACTTGGCACAACCCACAACTAAGAAAGTCCTACAGACTTGCTCCTCTTATTCTCAAATACGTCAAAAATCCAGTGCTTCGACAAACATGGCGACAGGATTCAGATCTTTACCTCTCGAGGTCCGAAATATGATATACGACCACGCTTTGGAAGACGACTACGACATCTTCACCAAAGGCGTACAAGCCATCTTGAAAGTGTGCCCGGAGATCACAAGGGAGATCTACTCATACCGCCGCATCTACACCACAATCATCGTCACTGAATTTCCGCAAAGAATGGACCCCTTCCAAATCAATCGAATTTTTGGCAAGGCCAAAAGGTTTAACATGGTCGAAGGTAGAAAGGGACTTGTGGTGCGTTGCAAGGCCATGCCGCTACCAGTGGCGATATCGGGGAACGAAAATGGTAGAACAGAGATGCAAACACCCACTTTCAGAGCACTCTGTAGCTTATACAAGAGGGTGATGTTGATGAGGGCTGAGCAATGGGTGAAACTTTGGACGGATATGGGGTATTGTTCGATGGCTGTCGAGGAGTGCGACGCCACCGAGCTTGCAGCGTGCTGAGGGATATCACAAACCGGAGATGCGTGTGGACCACCTGCTTAGGACGAATGGTGACATCCATTATTTCCATGAACCACTTCTACTAATTAGGAAGTATATCGCAATCGTTGGAGGTCTTGTCCCTAATACACATGCTAGCTAAAAAGATGCAAAGGCCATGCCGTTATCCAAAGAGTCCACTCACGCCTTGAATGAATACCTCTTCCCTCTTCCTTCCTTTCCCCAACCATAGACATCGCGCCTATCCGTACAAATGATCCAAACCCTTCAACATCCCTGGTCCTTATCACTCGAGTCCACCCAAAGCATCATTGACGATATCCATCAACACAGGTCTCTTGCCAGAAGCCTGAGACTTTCCAAACAGCGCCTTCGTCCCTATCTTTCCCACCTTCTCAGGGACTTTGAAAGGTTTGCTAATCTTCGATTTTTCGTTATGATAGACCGTCTTTTCCGCAGAGCCAGAAAGGAAATCCTCAATACCTTTACGTTGAGCATGAGGATTATGATGACGTCTGCGTTTCTTTGTCTCTGCTGCACCTTCTTCTTCTTCTTCACCACCTTCCATATCGCGTCTTTTAGCAGGTGTTTTTGCAGGCGTCTTTTGCGTGGCCAAACTAGCTCCGATGGTATCTTGGAAATTATGGCCACGTTCGGCAAGTTTGGGGAGATTGTAAATCCATCCTTTGCTGTCGACCAACTTGAGGAACTTCTCGAGTAATTCGTTGGCGGAGAGTGTTTCTTTACTTCCCATTATAACCATCTTGCTGCGGGCGCGTGTGAATGCAACATTGATACGTCGCCAATCACGGAGTAGATCGCCAACGTTTCCAGTATCGTTGCTGCGCACGCAGGAGATAAAGACGACTTCTTTGTCACGACCTTGGAATTTGTCCGCAGTGTGCATTTCCACGCCTGAAGCCTCTGGGTAGGGCTTGAGCAGCTGGCGGAGAAGGGCGAGTTGGGAGCGGTAGAAGGTTATGACGCCGATTTCGGTAGGTGAGATGCCTTGGGCGATGAGGGAGAGGACTAGTTGGACGAGAAGAGTAGCTTCGACGGCGTTGACTATGCGGGAGCCCATGACTGTTTCTTTGGGCACAGGGCAGAGGGTGTCGGTGTTGGCGAAGACTACTTTGCGCTGGGGTGAGAGAAGGTCAGAGATCCAACAATTGCTTTGTGCGGGGCCGAGGCAGAGATTACGGTCCACGGACCAGGAGCCTTGGGGTTCGGAGTGGTATTTCATTAGACCATCAGGGGAAGGAATTCTGAGAGTGCGGGTTGCGACCGCCTCGTTACCGCACTTCAGACGGCCAGAGTAGATCAAAGTCTTGGACAGCAGCTGTACTTCCTCGCACATGCGGTATTGATGTTCCAGGTTAACAACACTCTCTGGGTGTCGATCCGACAGAAGCTTGAAGAGACTGATATCGAGACCGCCTTCCTGAGCTTCACGATTTTGGACCAAAGGAGGAAGTTGGTAGTGATCGCCGACCAAGACGAATGTTTTTGCCATTCGGATGGGTCCGAGACATACCGGAAGAGTGATCTGCGATGCCTCGTCGACAATGCAGTAATCAAAAGCCCTACGCTGGAAGAGTTGATGATTGACACCTAAGCAGGTCGTTGCGACAACCTGTGGCTTCATGTACGTATCTTCTAGTTCTTCCATGCTCTGCTTGGGTGTTGCTGCAAGATGAGCAAACTCTTGGACCTCTGGATGGATCTTTGCCAGAGTGCCCAGACGCAAGATTGACGCATCCGAGTCTCTCAATTTCAGTAGAATGTTGTCTACCGCAGTATGCGTGTACGAGGTCAGAAGCACACTTTTGCCACGAGCCACCAAAGCTCTGATGATATGAGCAATTGTGGTTGTCTTTCCAGTACCCGGCATACCCAGGACGAGAGCATAATCCTTCGCGGACATGACCTTGTCGATCGCAGCACGCTGGTCTTTGTTGATCTGAAGTTGACTAGCCGGCCCCGACAGAGCATATGCTGCAGGCTCTGTCTTGAATTCTGGGTCGGTATTTTCAACGATGAGCTTACGCAATTCGGCCGAGCGGAACACATTGTCGTCCATCAAAGCTAGAAGGTTGTTGCGGACAGTCGCCATGCCGTTGCTGAACTCGTCCTTGTCAAGACGGTAGATGATCGGAGTTTCCTCAACACCTTGTGCATTTTGACTTGGTTCGTCTTCCCTTCCGACTTCCATGATGCCAGAGAAGGTCTGATTTGTGTTGGCGTCGAAGTCGGCTTGCTTTTGGCGTGCGTTGTGAAGTCTTCGGTCGACTGCAACAGTGATGCGTCCTTTAGAGAGCTTCGTTACATACCCATTGGCGAGGGCGAAGTGACCTTTCTCACTTGATATGACGATAGGCTCGCCGATGGTAATCTGCGACTCTGTGAAAGAGAAGCCTGGTGGTGGCTTCCTTTTGATGAGCGTGTAGCGATATCGATTGATCTTGGTCATGTCGTTGAGCTCCTTCATGGATCCTTTCTCGATGACAACTTCAGAAAAGCAGCGGCCAAGCTTCTCACGTTCCGTGCTGAGCATGGTCCAAAGCTCACGGCGGAACTTCATCAGCTCAGACTCTTCCTTGGTCAGAAGGTTGTCCCACTTCTTGAAGAAGTCCTGGTGAATAGGTTGCAGCTTGCCGACAAGGTCGTTGAACTTTTCCTTGACACCGGCACTTTCTGCTGTGCCGTCTTCTGCAAGTTTGTGGTACAGGAAGCATTCCGTCTTTGCATAGCATCTTCCACACTTGCGTTCATCCTGGATCATAGGAGGAAGCTGAAGACGCTCACGAACATAGCAGGCAAGTTCGTTTCGCTGCATAATCATATGGCGAAGTTCATGACGTATGGCTGGGATTCGTGTGACGCTAGAGTTCTCCATGTAGTAGAGCAAGCCGTAGATGACATCCAAATCGTATCGATCGGACAACAAGAGCGTGTACAATGCTGTTTGGGCGCGATGCGAGGTGTTTGTGGTGTTGCGGCCAGTCTTGACCTCAAATGGCACTGTCAATGCTCTCTGACCTTGCTCGTCTTCCATACGGACTTGAACGGTGGCGTCAATATTGCCTTTCAGGCCGTAAGTCGGCGACCACACATGCTCTTCGACATCGAGAAGTTTGGTGATGCTGACACGAATCTTTTTGCCGCCTCTATCTTCCGCAAGAGCATCAGGGCCCGGCTTGGCTTTGACGAACACCTTCGCCCAAGAGCTCATCTCGGGCATCTTGCTCTTGAGGTGCTCGAATGCTTTGTTCGTGTCCTCGTGTCCGAGCTCGAACAAACTCTCCAGGTACTTGCCTACCGTCTTCCCAACAAGATCGTTCAGCGAGTCTTGGTCCCAGTCGTTGCTCTTCATTGCTTCCTGGAAGATCTCGTGAAGCATGGAACCGTAGACGGAAGGCTCACTAGAACGGCTAGTTGCCTTCACTCTGTCCTGGAGGACGGCTCTGCGGATGCATTCGAAGGAATCGGCAACGACGGTAGCCGAGATCAAATGGTCAGGATGAACGATGATCAGGTTCTCAGCATCATCAATGGTAATCTGAGCAGATCTGTTGAAGTGGCCGACGACGTGGACATAAGAACCAGATGCGCAATGGGTTTCGAGCCATGATTGTCTCAAGGTGATGGCTTTGTTGCGCTTTTGCACTTCGTCCTCAACAAACAAAACCTGCACGTGATTGTCAATTCACAAGAGTTTCATGAGGAAGGAGCAATGTCACGACACGTGGCTTACCTTTTCTGGCTGTTGACGACCACGAAGATCGGTATACTGGCCGTCTATAACTTGCTTCACCAAGTATCGTTGAATGGCGCGAGACTTTTGAGTAGTCTTGATGACACTTAGCTATCTACACCCTGGGAAGATTCGAGATACGTACAGAGCTAGCACTTGTACTTGCCTCCAACGCTTGAGTGGCAGCCATTTCAGCCTGAGCAAATTGCTCTTCATCGAGGTCGGAACCCCCAAACTCGTCGTCATCATCGTCGTCTGAAAAGCCAGTAAGATCAAAAGTCTGTGGCTGTTGTTGTTGTTGTTGTTGTTGTTGTTGTGGCGGCGGTGGTGATGGTGGCAGTGGTGGATGAGATTGCGCGATCGCGCAGGTGTTTGGTTGTGAAGTGAATTGGCCGTTGGAGGTACCAGGTCTGCTTTCAAAGAAGGAAACGGCATTCTCTATCTCGTCGACATCGAGATCGTCGCCAAACTCGTCGTCGCCGAATTCATCGTCATCTTCATCAATAGTGTTCATTATCGTCGTGTTGCTCATGGAATTATTCTGGACGGCTGCAGTTGGTTGTATGTCGGCAATGTCATCCAATGTGATATCGGCGTCGTCGAACTCGGTATCTTCATGCTGATAGGAATACTGCTGTGACGAGCGCGCTGAACGGGGTTGTGATTGTTGGTGGTCCGATGTAGCCATGTGGACACTGGGAAACTCGCCCTTGTCCGGCAAAGGTGAAGAGCTTGAAGGCAGGTCTTTGTGTGCAAGAGATTCTTGGACCTTTTCAACCAACATGCCTACTCGTGAGAGAGGCTTTGCAGCGGACAGGTCTCCAGGATCGGTATTATTGTTGTTGTTGTCCCGGAAGATTCCATTGACGCGACGGCGCTTGACGCGAGAAGACGGAAACTCCAGACCACAGCTTGCCCATCTTCTCAAACCACCAACGCTACCACCAGGAGTTCGAGGGGCGGATCGAGGCGACGAGTCGTTCATGAGGTGTGCGAACGAGGGTATACGTTTTTCGATCGGAGTGTCATCTGGGTTCCTCGCAGTAGCATATCGAGTCCATAGCTCAGCGGCAGGGTCGGCTTTCGGAGTCTTGAAGGCGGATAGTGGGAGGTTGGCGTCTGGGAGGTCTGCTACATCGTTCTGCGACGAGCTGACAGGCGACGAACTCTGTGGGCGCCTCCTTCTTTGTCGAGGAGTCAGATCCGGATGCGAGCTATTTGCTATCCAACCGATCTCTTCAACAGGCGATTCTTCTTGTGGGGTGGGCCTTCGCAAAGCGTCCTCGGCATTTCCAATAAGATCAGCAAGAGGCAGGCGCATAGCCGGTGTGGAAGGTAAAGGTCTGTCCTGTACAGTCTTGATGGGCGACGATGGTGCTTCGAGCTGCTTCACAGGCGATGCTGGAGCGGTGGTAGAGGTGTCGTTTTCCTTGTCGGGGTGGCGGGCAAACTCGAAAGCTTTCAATTTGGACTTTGTCTCGGTCGAGGGCTGGATAGGAGGTTTCGGAGGGGGAGCAGGCTTGCTGGTGGCCTCGTTCATCGAGGGCTTCCTGTCAAAACTGCGATTGCCCTGCCATCGTGCTTTGGACTGTCGCGGATTAGTCTTTTATCGACGCGTCTTGGGATGGCGAATTCCTACTTTTGAACCATGATCTTGTTCGAAGAACGACTTCTGCCTTGACGACATGAGGCAGGTGGGCTCGAGGACACAATTATACAGTAAATGGGCAACTGCTATCAGACTACAGCGATGCTTCCTGCCGCCATACTCGTTTCCGTGCTCGACTCGCGACAAGGGAAGTCGCGTCGAAACGCGCCTTCCCCACACTCTTGGCTCCATCGACGGCGCTAACGTGTGTCATTGTTGTCATCGTTGTCAACCAATGCTCCGAGCTCTTCTTGTCCTCGACATTCATCAAGAACGTACTCCGTACCTGTCAACCATTGGGACATGGTTCTCAGTGAACACGAGTATGCTAATTAGGCACTCAATCCTACCTAACTTTCTGTCACGAATGAATTTTGGCACTTTCAATGTGTTCGTGTAATTCTACAATTGATCACGGTGACTTAAATTGAGCAGAAGATGGACACGCTGAATAAAGATGTCTCATGCGTTCGTTAGCGCATATCGTATCAACTCCATTATCATCACCTCACTGCTTGTCCATCTGTCGGTCAACAACAACCTATCTCTAAAGCTTGAACATTCGCGATGGCCCTAGAGATGACAAGGCACGGCCTTGAATCACTACCCGATGAACTGAAATCTCATATTCTGTCGTATCTAATCAACCCTCCGCCTTCTTGGAGTTGGCAGAAGAACACGCTCGATACCAGACTCACTCGCTCTTCTGATCTGGCAGACAAACCTTTGAAATCTATGATACTCGTATCGAAAACATGGTGCAGATTAGTTTCACCACTATTGTTTGCGCATCTACAGCTTCGTCTCGAAGACACAGACCAGACCACTCCACCGTTGCTGGCGCCGAGAATCAAAAGCATATCGGCCAACTTTAGGGAATGGCTGTTTCGAGACTTGGGCTATCCACATGATGTCCGACTGCCGTACAGACATGTCTGGCAAAGCGCTTCGACAGAGAAGGCTGCGAAGTGGACAGCTACACTGGAGCAACAACTGGCTAGCTTGTTCGCATTTCTTGAGTCACCAAATAATGGCAGTAACAGCGACAACGTCCAGTCATTGACAATCATCGCTACTTACGAGCTCAACGACAATGGTCTCGACTACATTCGTGACGAAGTACACTGTCTGATCGCAACGGATGCATTCTGGAATCTGCTCTTCGAGAAGCTTGATCCTGCAAGAGTTACAGTACTGGCACCTCCAAGTAAGCTCGCATGTCTGCTCGGCTGCAGTATGAATATGATGGATGCCTGGGCTTTTCCAGGGATGGCCATGCAATTAGTATCGGTTTGGAGAGAACCTAGGCCTGTTGAAGTCAACGATCATCGCCGGTCGCCGTCGGGGTCCGACTATGACATGATGCACCCGGTAGAGCTCGTGCTAGAGCCAAATGAGTACGGCAGACCCGCATTCTCGAGCTTTATCTACATCAGGCCCTGGACACACTTGGCCGTGAATGAGGGATCATTCCTTGAGGCTTACTCAACATACGAATACTTTCACAAGAACCCACCAGGAATCTTGGCCTCTGTAGGAAGGGCGTTCAGACTCGAGATGGACATGTGGTCAGTGTCATACAAGGCCGTCTTTCCATTTGGCAACCACATTGGATCACCGCTCGATCGAATCACATACAAGGGTAACTCTTCAAATGTACGAAAGCTTTACGTCAAGATAGCACCTGATCCGGACGACACAATCCTGGACGATCCAGCTCAAGTCGGCAAAGCAGACATCACCGACTGCTGGCGTGAGGTGGAATCAGCCTACAGGTTCCTGACAGACCCTGCCCTACGAGGAGAGCCGGACTTCACAGAGTCGGGAGCTGTTAGGGAGTTGGAGATGTTCGGCTTCGGAGACAGCAGTATCTCATCGATTAGAGAGACAGTCGCCAGCTCAATGGAGACTGCAGGATGGCAAGAGGTGACCACAAATGAATGGCACAGCTCTAGGCTTCTATCGCGTCTATCAGATCGCGCAAACGGTGCGACGGTCGCTGGAGAGTTGGAGAGCATGCGAATTCATTAGATGAAATGGCTTCGTACAGATCACTCGCATGTGATGATTGCGACCCGATCCTTACGAAATACCTGTCTCGAACATATACTGGACATGGTCTTCATGACCAACAACACTATTTAATCCTGAGATCCTCTCCGACCTCCATCAGCACTGGTGTGCTCCTGACAGAAGACACAAATTTTGAGGATTTCGCCACTTTGCCATGGAAAGCGACTCTTGAGTAGGCTCTCAGTGGACACGCACTGGTTTAGGAAATCACTGTGTATTGCGACAGCGTAGCACGTGTTGATGATGTAAGCTTTTAGATGGTTGTTCCTTCCTCATGTGCAGCGGTAGCACACCGTATCAGCTTTATTTATCTACTCGAAACATCCAAACCCAGTCAACATCCAATACATATCAGTATCGCAGCCATGAATCCAACCGTCCCCGGTACCCGCAATTCTGAAGTAAAGCCTACCTAGAAGAACTTTAAGCAGAATGAGCCTGGTTTGACCGCCAGCGATGTTAAGGATATCAAGAAAAGTCTCAAAAGATTCGCCGTCAAGAATACCACACTCGATCACAACGACCGCCGTATTGCCGCAACCCCACTCATCAATCATATGCTCGAAAAATATGACTTCGATACTACAGAGACAGAATGGCAGAGAGAAAGTCTCCAGCAATTCGCAAGAGCTGCTTGTAATTCGGAGACACGTACCAACAAGAAGCGCCGCGAGAGGCTCCTCAAGCAAGAAGCAAGCGCCCAGAAGGCAAAGACTGCCGCTGAGGAAGAGAAAGAAGATGGCGACGACGGCGACAAAGAGGAAAGAGATGTCGCCGAGGAACAAGAAGGAGATGTTACAGAACAAGCAGAAGTTGCCCAAACTACCTGAGCACTGAGCACTGAGCACACCTGAATCTTCACCAACCACCACCCTGACATGACGTCTACTCTCTTTGACTGTCCAACGGACCAGACCCAATTACCATTCACACAAGACCACACCAAACATCTAAGTCAACCATCTTCTTCACCCAGCGTAAGTAGACTCGTCACGAACACGTACCCAACCAAGAAAGAAGCTAACACCATCAAGACAGAAATCACGTTGTACCAGAAGACCGAAAATTGTTATCAGGGAGAAGCGATCTGAATCATTGCTCAAGAAGCCATTGTTCCTGCTGCCAAGGTCGTAATAAATAGCTTATGAAGCATGTTGCCCATCCCATTAGCCATTAGCTGTGTTATCTGAGCAATTGACAACTCGTTCGTCTGTTCCTCTTTCAAAGTCATATCTTCTGCCTCGTGAAAGTCTTTCCTTTTTCCACATTCCCTTCATCCTTTACGTCTCTTCCACCCTTTGATGTGAGCTCCGAATCAATCCCAGCTTGTGGTCTTCGAGGCTAAGCTTGCAGCCCCATCCGTCAGCATTGACGAAATGTCGTTACCTTCGTACTCAAGTCTTTCTCGGGCTCCACCGTGGTAACGGTAGCTTGGGTCTGGGGAGAACACAAAACGGGTCAACTTGGGTGCCTCAGCCAGGGATTTCATGATCGAGGACAACGTTCCCATCGGGAGCCTATATATCGAACAGAGCTCAAAGCTTTCCAGTTGAGGCAGCAGAGGTCGAAGTACGTTGGTTGTGAGTTCATTGCTACCCGCCAGCCAAAAGCCATTCACTTCAACTTTAGCAATAACCATCTGTGCGGGTAGAGTTTCCACCACCCGTGCGATCAGTGCACTGAAGTGGTCTTGGACAGCCGCCCCATATTTGAACAACTTCAGTGTCTTTTGTCTGTGATTATACATGACCTTTGTGTGCCCGGAACGCAACGAAAAGTTGAAAGATTGGTCATCTTGACTGCCCAGATGATTCATGATGGTGTTCTCCATGTGGTCCGAGTCTGCGCCAGTTTCGACATGGAAGTCTGGGGGAGAGACACCGGCACGTCTGGCGGCCTCGAGAGTACGAGCAAGTGCGTATGACTCCGGGTACTTCTCCTCTGCGTCCAGAACGTCAAACCAGCCGTGTGCCGTTCCGGGGAGCTTTTCGATCCCGATAGCAAGATTGTTGCCATATGAGTGAGCGACAATAAAGACTTTCTCCATCAGCTGGCCGTAAAGTCCAGAGACGACAAACTTCTTATCCGAAGCATGCATCTCTTTCTCTTTGCCACCCTCTCTGAGTCCAAAGACGTGCTCATAGCCAGTA
>ERZ794946.473-NODE-473-length-16156-cov-4.145643_pt1 | contig 16156 bp, 11 predicted proteins | sample MGYA00433072_ERZ794946 | MGnify/ENA primary metagenome ERZ794946 (study PRJEB30137, sample SAMN04331413) | food metagenome | isolation source: Y3 must sample point D1 replicate A | place: Australia: South Australia | collected 2014 ...
GGACAAGCACTGCGGAGCGCACTGTGCTCAGCGCCGAGAGCTTCGTCGAGGGTTACGCCATCAAGGAGAACGAGACGGAAATCGTCCAGATTGGCGAGTACAAAGAGACTGGCGCAGACTCCCTCACTCCTTACAAGGCTTGTCCCGCCTACAGTGGCAGCAGAGGAAGCTCCCAGTCCATGGTCTTCCAGAAGAAATATACTGCTCCCATCATCTCGCGTTTCCGTCATGAGGTCCCTACCTTCAACTGGACTGCTTCCGACATCTACGGCATGCAGCAGCTGTGCGGTTACGAGACTGTCATCCGTGGAGACTCGCCTTTCTGCTCTCTAGACCTGTTCAGCCCCAACGAGTGGCTCCAATTCGAGTACACCAACGACATCATGTACCACCACAACACCGGCTATGGTAACCCTGCCTCTGGAGCCATTGGCTACCCCTGGGTCAAGTCCACTGCCGACCTCTTGACCTCGAACAATGCCAGCCAGGACATCTACGTTTCCTTTACCCACAGAGAGCTTCCTCCCACCGTGCTTGTTGCTCTCGGCCTCTTCAACAACACTGCTTACTCGGCTTCTGATGATGTCAACGCCACCATGCCTTCCGACGGTATCAACCCTCAGCGCGCCTGGCAGAGCAGCAAGTTCATGTCTTTCTTGACAAACATCGCCATTGAGCGTCTTGAATGCGACAGCTTCGGCTTCCAGGACAACGCAAACCAGACCGGTGAATATTACCGCATCTTGGTCAACAAGAACCCCCAGCTTTTGCAGGAATGTACCGACGGTCCTGGCGAGAGCTGCTCAAGAGACAGCTTCCTCAAGTTTATTGACGAGAAGACTGAAAGGTTCTCGGGCTTCTCTGAGAAGTGCGGTGTTACCTACAGCAACTCGACTGATGCCTTGACCATCTACTAATTCAAAAGTTTGCACGAACCTGTAAATATCTATACCTAATGAAATAATGTCTTATCCTTCAAACATGAGTGTTGCCGTTCGTACCTGCAGTCTATCGCGATAAGATCGTTCTTGTTCCTTCCTGAAATCGATTTTGTGGCGTCTCGGCAACGCGTCCTCTTTAGCCCAACATTTTACAGTCAAAACACTCTCCGGGTACTTTCCACTTCACTCATCGTACCTGCAGGTTGCGCGATGTTACACGGAGACAAATCATGCGGGTGACCCTGAAACTTGCGTTGCGCTTCGTCGCAGTCATCGCGTCGATCAGCCTGGTCGTGCTTTCCTTCTCTCAATCAAATATCGCGTATCAAACACTGAGCGACCGCCTATCAGCTATCAACCCAAACAAATATGGAGGACGCCCACCAACATCCAGGCCTCTGACAACTAACACCACGCAAGCTATCGATTCCGTGCAGCAGTTATGGGCCGTTTGGGCAGAGGTCTACAAAAGCACAAGACCCGATGCTGCCAAGATTGAATTAATGTTCAATGCAGCCAATCTACCAATTTCTGCGGATGACAATTCACCGCGTACCCAGCATAGAGAACAGCTTCAGGGACTCGACTCCATTTCACAGTTGCAAGTCGCTCACAGCAAGTTTGTCTCACATCTGCAAGCATGGCCCGAACATCTCGCCGACAGGGTCTTCAATGGAACAGGTGTAGTGATTGTAGGTGGTGGAGAATACTTTGGTCCAGCTATCATTGGTATCCATATGTTGCGTCGTAGCGGCAGCAATCTTCCAGTCGAGGTCTTTGTGACTGACGCTTCTGAGTACGAGGAGAAGCTGTGCAAAGATTACCTGCCTAAACTCGGAGCCAGCTGCTCGATGCTGTCCGACTTCATACAAGGCTTCAAGGTCACACACTATCAGCTCAAGTCTCTAGCCATGTTGCTCAGCTCATTTGAGCACGTGCTCTACCTCGACAGCGACAGCATTCCTCTCCTCAAGCCCGAGTCAGAGCTCTTCGCAACAGAACCATATGCCTCCACTGGCCTAGTCATCTGGCCCGACTTCTGGATCTCCACTGAATCTCCTTCTTTCTACAAAGTCGTCGGTCTCGACAAGATGCCTCCGGATCTACCCAAATCGTCTTCGGAAGCAGGTCAACTTCTCATCAACAAAAGCAAGCATTTGAAGACTTTATTGCTGGCAACATATTACAACATCTATGGGCCCAATTATTACTACCCCCTTCTTAGCCAAGGTGCGCTCGGACAGGGAGACAAGGAAACATTCATGGCTGCTGCAATGGTGCTCAATACTTCGTACTATCGTGTCAAGACCGGTGTTGAGTCGGTTGGACGCGATACTGGAGACGAAGTAAAAGGCAGTGGAATGATCCAATTCAGCCCCTCTGACGACTTCCAAAAACATAATGGAAACACGAATACAAAGCCCAGAGCCGCCTTCATACACGCCAATACCCCGAAGATGAATGCTGGACATCTAGTCGACGAAGGCGATCTGTTGAGCTCCATCGATTCCAAGCCACTGCGGCTGTGGGGTCCCCGGGAAGAGCAGATGAGGATGTTCGGGGTCGATCTGGAGAAGGCCGTGTGGGAGCTGATTGTACAGACTGGTTGCGAGCTGGCTGATGTGATCCGAGAATGGTCTGACCGTGAGGACCTGTGTCGTCGTCTGAACAAACACTGGGATGGTGTTTTCAAGGAGGACTGAACGCATTTCCACCGACTGAACCCAATCCCAGCGATCCATTTTGCTGCACAAGACCCCTTCGAGGTCTTCGACGAAACTCAACACACGAGATCCGGCAGGAGTTGCCATTCGATCCTGGTTCCGGACGACTCTCTCGAGAGAATCTCGACTTCCGCGGCTCGTTTACTGCTTGCAACGAAAGCTGCGCCGACTTGACTACCGTTTGGTGTACGGAGCTGTTGAGAAATCCAGTCGCCGATATTCGCAAGTTTGGTCAAATCCACTCCGGTGTCGATGCCCATGTTTTCGAAAAGATACACCACATCTTCTGTTGCGACGTTGCCCTTTGCTCCGGGGCTGTACGGACAACCTCCCAGGCCACCTACACTACTGTCGAACGCCCTGATACCCATTTGATAGGCCTCCTTGACGTTCGCGACGGCTTGACCGTACGAGTCGTGGAAATGTCCAGCAAGTTTTACCGCGGGAATCTCTCTTAGTAATATCTCGAGAAGCCGACGGACGTCTTTTGGTGTAGCCGTTCCTGTCGTGTCGCCGAGACTGATTTCGAAGCAGCCCATGTCTAGCATCTTCTTTGCCATATTCAGCACTGTTGCTGGCGATGTACGGCCGTCATAAGGACAGTCAACAACACAAGACAGGTACCTGACGGAACATCAGCAACCGTATGGAATTCTCACGGAAGAACGCACCCTCTGACTCGAATCCCTTGATCCCGAGCCTTGTCTACAACTGCTCGGGCTCTGACAAGTGATTCCTCCACGCTGCAGTTGATATTGTTACGACTGAAGCCATCGGTCGCTGAGAGAAAAATGCCGATCTCTTGGACACCAAGCGCCATCGCTGCTTCCAATCCCTTCATATTAGGAACCAGTACCGGATATGAGACATCGCCCTGTACAACAGAAGACCTCATGCTTTCCATCACATCTCTTGCGTCTGAAAGCTGTGGAACCCATTTCGGTGATACGAATGATGTCGCCTCGATCGTCCGTAACCCGGTCTGAGCCAGTCTTCGGATCAACTCGATCTTCGTCGCAGTCGGCACTACATCTTTGATATTCTGCAGGCCATCTCTAGGACCGACTTCGACGATTCTAACAGCATTTCCGGACATGACGACGCTTTTGGAGTAAGATGGATTTGACGTCGCAACCAAAATGATGAGCAAATCCGATCTCAACAATGGCCGGGCCTTTCCCAATATGAGAGCATCTGAGCACCTGAGACATAACGTCAGACCAACACAGCCGAAGGCTATGACTATTCTTCATATTGCATCTCATCGCCGTTACCCGAGGGTGCCATCCCCACCTCCCCCCGGATCTCCCAGCGCCCTTGATCCATCTCCGTCGGCACCCCCCAGGATCTTGGCATTCTACCGGACCTCGGCTCCATTGTCTGCAACACTCGCAGGGTCACAATCACATGAATCCGAAATAAACAAAACCGGTACTGTCATGGATTCTCGTGAGAGACGGGAGGATGTGAGGTAGGGTGCGGAAAATAGAATCTGCCGTGGTTCAGGCTGGCTGACTGGCTGGCTGATAACCACCCATCATGGAGCAGCCTGGTCAATCTAGCCATGATTGCTTAACCACGAAAATCGGGTTTCGTTATTTCCAGACCAGTTGCCAAAAACAACGATGGTGATGATGATGAACAACGATGCACATTTCAACCGGCGATCGTGAATTGTTCCCATACTTGTGCTTGGGGTTTAGTCGAGGCAGCGATGGGCTGGAGTAGATGATGGGCATGACGAACATATGTTGTCAAGGGAAGGCATGCGCCCGGATTGAGTGATCAGACAATTGAGATGCGTTACGGTGTGCAGAGAGAACTCACGAGAGAAGGAGCCAATCGCGCACACACATGGAAAGGAAACAGCAGATAAACATCAACAGAAACAATCAAAACTTTCAAGGGAAAGAAGCAGTCCAAAATGCACGAGGAAATGTCGGACAGACAACAAATGCGAGGGGAAAAACTCCACTTTGCGATTCGCTATTCGGTCTTCGCTATACTCTGTCTACACGACAACTCGAAAGACCATCAGATCGTCAAACTCCCACTACTGCAGCACAAACATATCTCCGGTCCATCCATACGCCCTCCCCAACCTTCTTCCATATAATCTCGCCATGTGATAATGTATCTTGTCCGCATGAAGTGGTGCGTGGAACTGTATGCTTTCTCCGACTATGCGCTCGGGAGGAGTGAACTGCCATATGGATCCGAATAGCTTTTCAACCACAAACCCAATTGAATGCATGGCGTGTACGAAATCAGTCCATGTGGTGTCTGCCGGCGTATCGTTGGAAGACGGCGTAAAGAAGAGGGCGGAGAAGGTCTTCTTTGCGCGTTTGTCGACGGCAAAAGTAAGTTTTTCAGAAGGCGTGGTAGTGGTGGTGGTGTTGGCTTTTGACGCAGCGAGTCCGCTTGCCATGACGTCCGAGTCCTTGGGCTTGCTTTTGGCGGGTTCATGCATCGAGCTGGCTCTCTTGTGCGAAGGACTGAGTTGAAGGTATGTCTGCGAGAGAGGAACGTAGAAGGGATCGATGTCGGGTTGTTTGGGCACGGGCTTGCCGTTGGCCTTTTCGTTTGACTTGTCGTTCATCTTGCCATTCGATTTGTTGGATTTTCCGTTTGATTTGCCGTTCATTTTGCCATTCGCTCTGTTGTTGAGTTTGCCGTTCGCGTTGCCCTCGGACTTGGGCGGCGGTTCGTCCCACTCGGGCGTTCGTTGCAGGAAGCGATTGCCAGAAAGTATCAACCTCATGATTTTGTCTGGAAGGGTCACAGATTGGGCGGCAAGATGCTTGTCCACTTCGTACCAGAATGAGTCTAATCGCTCTTCAGCTTTGTGTAAAGCTCCAGCGTTTGTCTTCGTCCGACGGTTGGCGATGGGATAAGAGAATCTTCCATTCTCTGGCGAGCCCAATTCTGCCAGGTCAACACCCTGCCAGGGCATTTTTCTGAAGTTGTCCCACTCGGCTGACTTTGCATAGAAGTCCTCGGCGAGGTGCTGACGGTTGCGTGCCATCTCATGTTCGATGTCTCTTGACCAGGGATAGAACAATGACAATTGGTTCAAGCATTCAGAGATGACGCCGAGATCGGCGATGTTGTCAACGACCAGGGCGGATTGAAGCTCTTTTGCTTTCGTGTCCGCATATGTCAGACGGTCGAGTTCGGCCACTAGAGTGTGAAGACCAATCACGGCAGATTGCTTTTCGTCCCAGAGAATTGTGTACGCCCAGAAAAGACGATTCAAGGCAGGGTCTTGATCTGTACGTGTGTTCAAGTCGGTGCGGAACTTGCTCGAGTGGTGATCTGCTGTAGACGTGCCTTCCCTGTGCCAATAATTGAGCATCGGAGGTGATGGAGGGACATGGGATTTAAGCAAGGCTATAGAGTTAGCTGATGACAGCTCCAGCAGGTGGCGGACTTTCTTAATTGCAAACGCGAGTTCTTCCGGCAGGTTTTGAGAGGGAGATGGGTCTGGATGTTTTTGCAGCAAATGGTCGAGTTTGCAGACTTCTTGGTATGTGGATTCCCATAGCGACAGTGACAAGTACGAATCGGTGATCATCTTTCTCAAGACCCGGTTCCAGAAAGCTTTGGTCAAGCCAGTCTTGTGTATCGGATGCTTCTTTCCCTCAGCATCCAGAAGCATCTCGGGCTGATGGTCTTTCCATTCGGTTACACAATCGGCAAAGTAGCTTGGGTCTTCTCTCAACAACCAGATGTGGTCGGCAATACCGGAGCGTTTGGCCGCGGCGATTGACTTGATTCGGTCAATATTTAGATGTGCTGGCTCTCGGTACGGCGCTTCCAGAAAACTTGCAGCTAGCGTGGTGTGAGCAGATTCACTGGCAGGCACAGAATGGGATTCGGAGTCGAGCGTGGTAGCTTCAGTAGACTCGGCGGCGACATCGTGGGTGATCTCCTTTGCACAAGCCAGCAGGAACTTCCAGATACGTTGTTGAAGCTCGAGTACGAGCAAGCCTTCTCCGAGCTTGAGTCGAAACCCAGTTGTACCGTCGTCAGAGGAATCGGCCGCGTCTTCAGCAGCAACGATTCGGCCATATCCTTCTGAAGCGTTGACGCGGCTAAAAGCCATGTTGTAATCCTTCATGTCGAGTTTGTCAATCTTGCCTGCAGACAGACCCAGGCCGCACGCAGTGAGATCGGCATGGCAAAATGAGTAAGGATGATGTCGCCCCCGAGAGCTGAGGAACATAGGCAACATCCTTGGCTGCAGTAGGTCTTCCAAGTTGATGAATGGCCATTTGTATGCGTCTAGTGATTGTGGTGATTCTTGGTTCGAATCGTCCATGTAAAGGGTGAGATCAGGTCGATGGGAATCGCTAAGATCATGGCCCCAAGCTTCCTCGAGGACAGCCTTCTTTTGGTCTCGTGTCTTCTTGCGCCATCGTTTCCGGATGAGATGCTCATGACTTTGTACGATGGTGTTCAATTCGTGCCAATCCGCAAAGAGGCGGTCGGTAAGAGCACGTGAGCTATGTGTCACCTTGTCGAGTGGCGAAGGACTTTCAGACGACGACTCCAGTGTTGGTAAACTGCCCTGTAATGATTGTACGTCGAGCATGATGGAAAGAAGGATGGAATCAAAAGAATGATTGGATTGATATGTTTCGTGTTTGAGCTGGCGATGATGTCGGTCGCTGCCTTTGGGGAAACTTTTGCCGACCATCAAGCCTCCGCATCCACGCCCTCGACCTCGTCAAAACTGCAGCTTCGACACTTGTTCGTCTTGCCAAGAACTACTTCGCTCTTTCCCACCATCTGAATTGATTGAACGAGCGAAGGAATTCAGCACATGAGAAATACCCAAATAGAGTGGAAAGAAGGAAACATTAATCATTGAATCTGTGGTATCATACTAATAACAAAAACTCCCATCGCGCCTCGCCTGCTCCATAAATGCAAGCCAGTGCGATCAAATCAACATGAAGGAGGAAACCCCAAAGCACCCTCACTCATCTTCCATCTGGCAACGGCACAATGATGAGCTCATGTTGGCTGTTATAGCCGAATGTTTCCCGTAATGAAGGAACTGGTGTAGGGTATTGCATAAAGGGTCCATCTGATAGGCCAAACATGAGTGGTCCATCGATAAATGGGGTGTGTGCTGGTGTAGGGACGTCTGCATGTGGTTGCGCAGATGATAGGAGAGACGTAGGTGGTGCACGACCGTCTCGAAAGTCTGAGCGCCTCACGGTGCGCCGTAGATGAATGCGATCCCTCAAGGACCGACGTGAATCAGAGCGTCTCAAAGAGAGTCTCTTAAAGGAAGCTCCACTCTCGGACTGTGCTCTTGAAGACGCCATACGATAAACGTGGCGGTCCCAAGGTCGACGAAGACGTCTCAGAGAGCGTCTACGCTAGGAAGCTCCTGAGGGAGAGTTACTTCCACCGCCGCCGCCGCCAAAGGCATCTCTCATGCGAGCCCATGCAGCCGAAGCAGCTCCTGACGGTCCGGCATCGGTATTGGTAGTGCGCGGGTGAACGGGACTCTCGGAGACATTGATAGGGTCTTCTCTGGTGCCTTCACCTTGACCCCAAGCTCTGTTATTTCTCGCAGTCTGGCCAGGTTCTCTGGGTCTTGTAGCATTCTCGGGACCATCTTCAGGCATGATGCCTTGTCTGCAGTGAGGACATGTGTCGTGCTCGCCCAGCCATGCCTTGATACAGTCGGCGTGGAACCAATGACTGCATGGTAGGACGGTGACTTGGCTTCCAATGAGAGCCTCGTCCATGCAGATGGAGCAGTCTGCCTTTCCCGTTGTTTCATCCAAGTCTTCCTTTGTGATTTCCTTTTGCGGCAGCGAGGAGATAGCTTCGGCTGAGGCAGGACCGGGAGCGTTGGACTGGTTCTGCTCCATGAGCTGTGATATTATCCGGTCCAGGGCTTCTTGACTGTAAACGGCGTCACCGTGTTGCATGTTGGCAGGGTTGAGCAAGTTGGCAAAGATGTTGCCAAAGCCAAGGGGGGCAAAGGCAGGATCGGGACCAGCGCCGCGTGGAGGAGCTTGGAACATTTGGTTGAGGATGTCGGGGAGGTTGTCGATGTTCTGGTTTTGGGCTTGAGGGCCATTGGCGTCGCGGGGAGCCAGACGGGTAGTGGCCGTGTACTGGAAATTGGGACCGCCGCCGGTGAAGACTCGTACGTTAGGCTCGCCATCGGGGGATTGTGGAGGGCGCTGCTGTGTTTGTACGGCGCCTCCCAAGAGCTGACCGAGCATTCTAAGTACGTCTGGACCCTGGGCATGTACGTGTTGGGGCGGCGAATCGGGATTACGAGGATTGTTGGAGAAGGTATGGCTGAAGCTCATGTGGATGCCGCCCTGGGGATTGACCTGGTAGCGGTGGTTGTGGTCAAGGTCGCTCTCTTCGGGGTCGGGGGCGTCGATGGGAGTGTTGGCCCAGGGATTGTGGGCGGCGAGCGGGTGCGGCGTGTCTGCTTCTTCGTCGTGCGTGTGTCTCGGGTCGTGTTGTGCCTCAATCTGGTGGTCGCTGTCAGCAAGAGGCGGCTGCCATCAGTCTGTCTGGGTACGGCTTACTATCTCAGTAAAGTCCGAATGACAGTCCGGGCATGTCAGACCGCCTTCGTCTCTGAACCATTCGTTTTCGCACACATGGCAAAAGACCAAGTCTCGCTGGCGTTCCATTGTCGCCGGCTGAGGGTGTTGATGCGAGCAGAAAGGGTGAGTTCAATGGGTGATTGATTGCTGCTGGTCAAGATTTTGTCGACAGGGAATAGATGGACTTTCGGAAAGATGCGCTTTACTGCATATGCAATGTCGCGTTGTGCAAGCTTTGTTGATCCGTCACTTTCTCCCGGAATAGACAGGTGTAGATTTCTTAGGTGATAGAGAGGCCTGTGAGGAAATCAAACGTGTCCGGAATGGCAGGAAGGCGACTATCGCTGTCGAGTGTCAAGCCATCTGTAAAAGGAAGTCGCTTTGTCTATTTCTAAAGGATGACCGAGGTGACGCATTGTTTGGAACGCCACACCACCAGCGAGGCTCAGCTGTGGCTGACCCATCTGTCCCTTCTCGTCTCTTCCATCCAGCAAACATTCTGTCGCTGTACCCATCTCTTCACGTGAGAAAGCATCATCACACTCTCTGCATCCTTCAGTCACTTGCACCGGAATCATGCATCAAGTTCTACGAATTTGCTGTCGTGTGTGGGTCTCGCCAGATCCGTTAGGCTCAAACCACCGCTGCATCTTGGTACAAACAGCGCTATTCATATTGAGTCATGGTGCTCGTGAAAGTTCATGTTCCTGTTCATATCCAAGGTGGTTCTGCTACTGTTGTCTCTATAAATCTGTATGCTGAAATGTCGGCCATCAATGTGGAACCCAAGCGTTGCTGCTATCAGCCACCCGCAGCAGCGGCAGGAGGCTGAGCCAACTTCCAACTTTCCGTCAAAAGCAAAATATCGTAGACCTACTGAAATTTTCCTTCGTTCGTTCCCAGAACTTTGCGACAATCCTGCAAAGCCGCAGAGTACTCTCCGGCATCATGAAGTGGAGATCCATGTTCAATCGCGACAATGATGGTGCGACGCGCATGATTGACGAAGCCAGCGCTCTGCTCCCCACCCACGCAGACAACATCCCCAGCGCCGTCCCCGCCAAAGAAGTCACCAGAATTGCTCTGCGTCTCAAACATCAGATTGAGCAAGTCGTTCCATGCGAGCTTGAGGAGGATAGAATCACTGCCGCTCATTCTAACATCATCACCCCGGCCGTCGTCGAAACCGCCCGTTCTGCTGGCAAGCATGGCCGCTCTTCATCTTCCGATAACGATTTTTCAGCTTGTGTTGTTTTCTGCTTGTTGATCTGCAAGAAGTGGTTCAAGCGTCAAGCTTTGCTGGAACTCTGGGATGCTGATATGCATGAAGTTCGTGCTGTTGCTTGTGAAGTGATTGCTAAGGCCATCATCGAATCAGAGGAAGACTCCGGTTTCTTGCTGCAAAGCATTCTTCTCAAGAGATACAGCATCATCATTGACGGAGAAGAGACTGCTCCCAACAACGTCATCGAGAAGGCTGTTGACCTGCATGCCCTCAGAGTTATCGGAAGCTCCGGCTATCAGAAGTGCATTACTTACCTCTGGCGTGGATGGCTTGTACAAGACGAGGATGACCCGACTCGCTTTGTCGACTACAAGCTGAAGACTTCGACAAGTTACTGGGACCATCTCGACCCTGATCGTATGCGCGCTCCCCTGTACCAAAATGCTCTCCAGGTCTTCATCAGTATCCTCTACCTCGGTTTCTACACTGGCGCCATCAACACCATCAACCCTACTGGTGATCTCGATATCATTGAAGGCCTGCTCTACATTTTCACTCTTGGCTTCCTCTGCGACGAGATTGCAAAGTTCTGGAAGGTCGGCAAATACTACTTTGGATTCTGGAACTCCTTCAACAACACTCTCTACGCCCTTTTGACTGTGTCTTTCGTCACGAGAATGATCGCTCTTGGCCACCATGTCGGAGACTCGAACAGAAACAAGTTCAATGAGCTCAGTTATAACTTCCTCGCCTTTTCCGCACCTATGTTCTGGTGCCGTCTGCTTCTCTACTTTGACACTTTCCGCTTCTTCGGAACTATGCTGGTCGTGCTTAAAGTCATGATGAAGGAATCTCTCATTTTCTTCGCCCTCTTGTTCTTCGTTAGTATCGGTTTCCTGCAAGCCTTTGTTGGTCTGGATCAAGAAGATCAGAAACTGGATGCTACCAATTTCATCATTCAATCCATGATCAACGCCGTCATGGGCAGTCCCGAGTTTAGTGGATTCGACAACTTCGCCCCTCCTTTCGGATTGATTCTCTACTACATCTTCACTTTCATCGTCATTGTATTGTTGCTCAACATCCTAGTTGCACTTTACAACAGCGCCTATGAGGATATCACCGAGCACTCAATCGACGAGTACATGGCTCTTTTCGCACAAAAGACTTGTCAGTTCGTCCGCGCCCCTGACGAGAACGTCTTCATCGCCCCCTTCAATCTCATCGAGCTTGTCTTCTTGGTCCTTCCTTTCGAATGGTGGATGGACAAAGACTCCTACGAGCGCCTCAACGACTACGTCATGGCCGTCATCTACAGTCCCCTCCTTCTCGTCACAGCAGCCCTGGAAACAAGAGTCGCCTACCGCGTCCGATTCAACCGTAGCAGGGGCGAAACAGACGAAGACACCATCGAAGAGTGGGAGCAAATGGACGGCGAATGCGATTTCGAAGGCGATGGCTGGGTGAAGAAATGTGAAGAGACGAAACCCAATGTTGAGTCCGATGGCACTCTTGTCCAAATCAAGGAATTGAGAAAGGAGATTGAGGAATTGAAGGAGATGTTGAGGAGTTTGAAGGGTTGAGCGTCAAGACTTTTGAAGTAGATAGCTCCTAGATTGATCACAAATATACAATCAGACTGCTGAATTGCGGTAGGATGGATTTTGATTCAATACGATGAGAAAGAGTCCGATTTTGCCACAGACCGTAGAGCATGATTCCACGAGTCTGTCGGGGATATCAAGTCAATGGTCAGGATTACCCGAGAACATGGCGCATTCAGCTCCCACGACGGGTCCTCCCAGTCCGAAGTCATTGACAGAAAGAAAGAGAGAATAGGGCATCCGATATATCGAGCGATTTGAAGGATCAAGAGACGGATATGTGATTTTGTCCTCGCAGTTAGGTCGTGGTAAAGATCGTCTGTCCTTGCGGTAGATAGCAGATTCGAATCTAGCGAGACAACTTGGGATACACAAGAGCGACAGATGATATTAAAGACGTCTCGTAGAAACACAAGCAAGGACGGTCTCGCTTCCTGTCCAGTTCCCCTGGCGAACATCGTATTTCTCCTTTCCATTTTCTCTCGACGACTCTGGTGACCTCAGCTTGCATGCTGCCACAACTTGATGAGCCGCAAAGTATTCGACAGTATACGCGTAAAACAAGACAAATCATCCGTGGAGGATCCATCCGCTTATGTGCGTAGAAAGCATGCGCCTTACTCATACCACCATAACTCCACATTTTCCCAAACCCAAGGAGAAAAGCAGAGGAGTTCGGCTCCGATCCTCAAAGCCCTAATCTGGACCTTCAAACCACCTTCTAAGTATGGTATGCGACAGGTTCACTACGGAAAGCTTAATTCCACCAAGCATCGTCATTCCACAGGAACTCGAGATTATTGCGTGCGTTCATGTCGGGTTCGCACTGAGTTTCGTGATCGACGTTTTGCCGGTCTGGATCGCCCAGGCATCGGTGCCTATGGGTGCATGCATGCTGTCCTCGACGACTTTGTCGAGCTTTGGTGCCCACTTGAAGAATCTCTCTTGACCGACCATGGAGGTCTCGGTCTGCGTAGGTGAGTGCTGCTCTTCTTTGATAGCCTTCCCTGTCCGCTCTGCATCCTGCTTCTGTTCAATGGATCCAGCCCTGGGCATGAGTTCCTCGAAACAGTCCGGTTTTCTCCAGGTATTTGCGTAAACACTCGTCCAGGCAATTTCCCGTGCGACTCCTACCAAACACGGTATGGTGACGGAGTAGAGGGTTCCAGGTGTCCATTCGCCCTGAGTGTAGAGTTTATCGATGACCTGGATGGCGTGTTGGCTCATCTCAAAAGCTTCTTCGGTATCGGCCCGATGTGTCGCACGAGCAAAAGAAATCGCAACTGCTCTATATCCGCAAAGAGTCGCTTCCAAAGCTGCTCCGGTAGTACCAGATGACAAAGCGAATATAGAAGTGATGTTGCAACCAACATGCGGTCCACATATGACCAAGTCCACCCTGGGACGGTCTTCCAAGAGATGTCCAAGAGCGATCTGTATGCATGAGGCAGGAGTCGAGTTTAGAAGGAACCACGGATACGATCGAGGCGAATTGGTCGCAGTTGTTTCGTGCCATAGAGGAGTCGCTACGACTTCTTCGTTGGTTGAGTGGGCTTTCCCCGCCCAAGACTGCTGATTTGTGGGCATAACGACGGAGAGGAAATGTCCTGAAGACTCAAGTGCATGGACAAGTGACAAGGTATAAGACGAGGTATGGCGTGGTGGTCCGTCGTCGTTGACAAGCTATCGTCCAGGGAGATTGATCAACTTCCTGGCTTGGAGCGCATGTCGAGATTTCCTTACTAGAATATGCATGATCCAGTGAAATGGCTTGTTTGTGCGGAAGTTGTTGTCAAGATGTCTGAGAAGACCTCTCCTTCAGTTGAGGTCGATTCACCATGGCCTCGGTGGAGTCGTCCGCTGACGTGTCGTTGGTCCTTCTCCAGATAATGCGCCTTTACAAAAAGCAAAAGATCGACTTCTAGCCCTGAGTAATCATAAAACCTTCCGGTGGGGAGCTCTGTTGACTTTTCTGATCTGTGGAGGCGCAGCAACAGCCTGCAGAAATTAGTTCTCGATGTCAGAAGTGCCTCGAGGCGATCCAGTCGATGGAATTCGTCTTCCCTTCTCTTGTGACCCTACGCTCTACTGGACACGAGCTATGGTAGCTTGTATCTTTCGGATGCGATTGCCCTGGGGAGTGCCATTATAACAAAGTGTCTGCCGATGCCCTCAAGGGATGGACATTTTTTCGGTGTCGAAAAGTTCTTTGCTCGTAAACGTGAAGACGCTTAGTAGGCTGGGCTCGCACACCATGTCGGAATTTAGAGGACGATGGAATCTTTCAGACTTGACAAAAAAGGCGTTGCATGACGATGAAATTCCGTTTGTCGCATCTTCCTGACTGCTATCCGCTCGAAGGAACATCTTGGCAGGTCTCAATCAAGGCACAGAACTTCTCGATGACAGAGCTCGTTCACCCTTCCAATAAGCGGCTTGTAGGAAATGGTGTGCTTTGATTTCTGGAGATCGAATGAAAGGGAATGCTGCGATATGCGTGCATGCAGAGGTATGTCTTTGCTTGACTGGACGTCTGTGAGGCCGTCCTCTTCAATCTCAATGATTGTTTCCACAATGTGGGCGTAAGTAGAACTGTTCAGTAACCCTTCTTGTCTGTTCGACTTGCGTAGTAAATCTACGATTTTTCGTCGAAGAATGGGATCTCGACAATGTCGGGCAACTTCGTAAAGTGGTCCGATGACGCCCATATCGAGAGCGAAGGAAGGCGCGAGTGGTGCTTGATTTCGCGAATCTGGGTTGGTAAGACCTAAGTTTGCCTCCGCCAGGCAAACGATAGCACGATGAAGAGGAAGGAACGAGTCGCTTATGACGGCTCTCTTGTCTTCGCTCAAGTCTTGAGCTTCTTCTGCTAGTATGCTGGTGGTTTCAAGAAGTCTGCGTATATGCACGGCGTTGTACGCGGCAGTTTCTCGTGAGATTGGAGCAGCATCCTCGGTGTTAGTTGGCGTTCCTGACATTGTATATACTCGTCGGACTCTCTCTTCAATGGACAAATTCCCAGAAATCGCAGAACAATCTCTCAATAAATCTTGGCATGAGTTTCGCCATTCGTCTTGTTCTTTATACTGTGAGACAACCTCCTTCGAAGTATGGGCTGACGAACCTGAGTCAAATATGTTCTTATTGACGAGCTATTTTTTTGATCAGTCTTACAGCCCATGACAAGAAATTGGAAAGAGACAACCTACACGCTTGGCATGGATTTGTAGGCGAGAGATGAGGTCTTCATACAATGAAACATGCTGGCCCTTGGCTGCTGGTAACATAGCGACAGATCGTTGAAGCAGTGCAACAGCATTCGCAAGATGTCCTTGCATTATCTCGATACATATAAAAATGATAGCAGTCGTCATTGCAGATCCAGATGTGATTGTGTCTTGCATTCCGGTCGAAAGCGAGCTGATATGATGTCGAATCGCAGCATCGTAATGATTTAATGCAGGCCGACTTCGGCTCGACTGATTCTTGAGACTCGTGAAGTCTCGGTGAAGATGAGCGAGGGCGATGAGTGCGTGTCGAGTGCCGATGTCTTGGTGCGCCAGTTGTAGAACATGACGGTTCCAAAACTCTGATGGAGAACTCCCGGAAAACTGGTCGATGGAGATACGAAGAAAGAAATCGATTGCGCCAGCTTCTTCTCCAGCTTTGAATACATTCAAGCTGAGTTCTCGGTAGCGGCTCGGGGATGATGCTCGAGATGCGACATATCCATCGCACTTTCTGCCAGTGGACATGCATTTCTGACAGCTCGGTTGCGTTTCATCGCATTTGATTCGACGAACTGACGACACACAGAATTAGGGACAGATTTTTGCATTTCTTCCAAACCAACTCACTTCTATAAGCTCAAGTCAGTGACTGTATCACAGCATTCATTGTTGATATATAGAACTCACCTGCATGTTATGCACCCAGTTCGCGTCCTGGGCTTGTATGCTCGCTTCCTCTCTACAACTCGTGTCTCCGGCATATCGCATTCTGCCTAGTGATCTGAGGGCACAATATCACGCGCGCGTCAAGATACCTGTTGTCCAGACCTTCTACCACATTT
>ERZ794946.475-NODE-475-length-16072-cov-4.376537_pt1 | contig 16072 bp, 14 predicted proteins | sample MGYA00433072_ERZ794946 | MGnify/ENA primary metagenome ERZ794946 (study PRJEB30137, sample SAMN04331413) | food metagenome | isolation source: Y3 must sample point D1 replicate A | place: Australia: South Australia | collected 2014 ...
CCCCGAAAAACACCTGAGGCAATTGCTCGCCATAAAATCCCATTGTCCTGTTTCTTTCGTGGAAAAAGGAAACTCCGCGCTCGACGCCAAATAATCCAGATGCTCGGTTAAAAAAATGGTCCAGAAGTAAAGAAAAGAATGTACCGATAGAAAGGCTTCGAAAAACAGGGCATTAGTGTAAAGGGAGGTCTAGAGCAAGATCCTTTTCGTGATCTTGTGCTGACGGTTGAAGATGCTCGAGAAGCTAGTGATGTATCGCTGAAGATGTATGAGGGAAACAATTGGCCGTGAGCGTCGCACGCTAATGCAGTAGCATGTCGTCGGTTGATCGCGCGAAAGTCATCGTGACCCAGATGCTCGGGAGAGAAGATTGTGAGCCAAGCGAATTAGATGAGGACTGGACATGGTGGGGAAGAAGGGCCATGCATGTAGGCGGATGCATGCGATTGATCTGCGTCAAGGGGTAGAGACATCGGTACGCAAGCAGGTCGAAAAAAAGAACTATTCCATTTCAAGTCAGTCCACTGGGCAAAGTGTAATAAGATCCGGCATGAGCGGGATCGAGAGATTGATGTGTTGCATGCGTCGTGTGAGATGAAAGGGTTGGGAGGCCTTGTGTATACGTACTGGGCTCGGTGTTCCCGATGATATTGCGTCTCTCCGGCTCTTTTATGCTTTGCGAGTGCAGGGCTCGCATCTCTTGACCTTGCATTTTGTGCATTCGTAGATGAACCAATGCGGGCCCGAATGACATAGGCTGCAGTTCCAGATGATGAGAGTCGTGTCGGATTTGATCACCCTGAAGCGGTGCTCGCAAGATCCAGAGATGGCCATTGTGCTGTGCGTGTCTGGTCAGTCCAATTATCCGCGGTAGAGGGGTTGCATGGCGGGGTATAATTACCTGGAAGTGGGAGGAGTGAGGATTGGTTGTGTGGAGTGTTGGGGCTGGTGAATTGAGTGATCAATTGTCGACAGAGTTGTTGAACAGAAGAAGCGAATGGATTAAGGTCGACTAGAACGACGGTAGGAAGGCACAAATGGTCGAGGGGAAGGTGGTGAGAAGGTCAATGAGATAGAATGTCTTCTGGAAGAGGTCGAGGCAAAAGATATATATAACAATCAAACCCAAACAATGCAGGCCAGATCTGCTACCAATGCAACATGCCCGGCAGCAGCAAGAGACAGAAGTAGAAGGGTAGAGGATCTTCGCTCTGAGGAGGCGTCGGTGGATAAGCCAGAAAAAAACGTTCGCGCCGCAAGCAAAGCTGAGACCTTAATCCACATCCCACAAGAAATGATGGCGTCTGGAGATGGGAATGAACGGCTAAGAGTGGGAGGGGTGGGAAACCAGAGTGAAAGAGGCTCTTGCGCTATGCGCACTTGCTCGAACGGGTAGCCAGCCCAAGACCAAAATGGGCGGCGGCGTGTGCAAATGTAGCGGAGAGAGCAGCAAGCCTATGTCGTACTGTTGCATGCGCCGCCATTCCGTTTCTTGGTCGCCGGATCTCCTTCCTGTCCCCATGTCACGATCTGTCTCTGAGAGGGGTGAGCCAGGGAAGGCGTGATGGGCTAGAGTCTATCCTAGAAACACGGCAAGGGGACCCGTGGCTCCCGCAGCCATCATTCTTGATCGTCCTCCCTCACTGCCTGCTGGTTGCTGCGTGCTGCCTTTCCAAACATTCGAACTGATTCATCCGTTCCCACGGTCGCGGGTGTGGATGATCAAACCTAGGATTCATCAATTGGAAAGATGTCGCACGGCTCGAGTGGGCCCCCATGCCGCTTGCAGAAAAGGGCCGGTAGATTCTACTGCAAGACGACGTCTTGTTCTGGCGCGTGTTGCTTCCCCTGCTCGATACCCTATTTTCTCCATTTCACCGGCGGAGCTACAATGGGCGTAGCGGAAAGGTCGAACCGGACATGCATGAGATCCAGCAGGGAACATTCACAGCTTGCATCGGTCATCGCACATCTGCTTGGTCCACCGGGGACTTTCTGCTTGCACAACGATGTGGAGTTTCCTCTTTCTGCATGGCACTTTTGGTTCCAAGGGAACACATAGATCTGCAAGCGGCGGGAAGATCTGTGAGACAAGATCTGTTGGTATGGGACCAGGGCAGAAATGCTCGGTGTTTGTCTTTCTCTACTCTTCTACATACACTCCTACATCCATTTGCCCCTTTACCAAGTACATTCAATTACATTGGGGCTGGCTGATGTTATCATCTTCTTCCTTGAATCAGTCATAGTCCAACGATGCCCTGTAGCTGCATCTCTAGCACGTCGGCATAAAGCCTGAAAAGATGATGTCGTGACGCTCGAAAGTTCATGTGCGTGGTCCGAAGAAGCCTCGTGCATGAAGCCACGGCGCGCCAGTCCTCGAGGGCCCGACCAGCAAGAAATCAACAACCTGGTCCTCCAGGCCTGAGGGTGAAGGTGGAGATAACGCTATTCAAGGGTTCAGAAACTCTAAAATCATACCGTAGACCTGTCACTTTTCAAAGATACATTCCTGGTCACGATTATGAAAGCTGAGCAGGAGATGATACGACCCCCTGTAAGCCCTGAGTTTCGTCAGAGACATGGCTACCAGTATCCTACCCAAGGTCACTTCTCACCATATCAACCATGACCTCGCGCCAGGTGCGACGTGGTTGATATAGCATGCGACCAGATTCTTTTGCGACATCTAATTCCAGTCGCCGAGCAGCAATATTGTAGCACAAGAGGTTGCATCTCACTGCTCACTCCTTTCTCCCACCAACCCGGTTTTCAAAGAGGTTGCTGTCATGCAGCCACACCTTATATAGATCTGTGTCACCGGAACATTGTATCCTGCTGCTGCCCATCTCGACACCAGTTGCCCATTTGTTTGAACCTGGTCGGCGGAATGCAGAATGCAGAAGATCTCATCTCGATCTTCTCGATAGCGTTATCCTTACCATAGTGTCTGGCACTTGCATACGCATGCCTTGACTCTTGCATGCTCATCATTCCGCAATCAACGCTGCACAGCGTTGCACCAGGATGAGCAGGAAGAGTCACTCATGAAGATGCAAGTGCATGGAAACCCTCAGGCTTGGGCCTCTGGACACGAAGACGGGTTACTGGTAATTAGTTTGTCATTCCATAGAGCCGGTGCTGCCTCGTTATCTTGTGTTGCGATGATGGCCTCAGCTCTCCGTTGAACCATCAGAAAAGAGTTTCTACACGCCGTGTGCACGCAAAGAAGCAGTAGCAGCAGGAGGAGAGGACCATTAGCATCATTCCACAAGATCTGAACCCCATCGTAGTCTTGCACAACACTGTTGGGATATTTTGTGAAACTCCCGATTTGGGTCATTGGCATATGCCAAACTCGGCCGAGTTTGAAAGCTGGAACTTCCATTTCTTCTCGAACGACGACTGATCCACAGGTACACACGGCGTGCGGATCTGTCAAGCCATCCCTCAGACCCAAGGCCGGATTCGACTACTGCAGGAACAGCCTTGGACTAAGTGCCAGGTTGTGCAACGGGGTAATGTTACGCTGGATGCGTCATGTGCTTGGGGCGTATTGGAACACTTCTTCAACCAAGGTGCTTTGCAGGTGGAAAAATGAGGCACTTGCGTTGCAGATGAAGGTAGTCACTGCGATTGGTCAATCGCGAGAAGGCAAGTGGAGACGACACAAGAATGTAGGAATGAAAAATCAGGTACCGCTGTCTGCAATAATCATGAACAAGAGTCAGTCTTTTCATCCTCAACCATCCCCAGGCAGCTTGCTGACACAGCTGCGCAACTGCATCTCTCCTTCTATCAACTTTTTGTTCTCATCAAGAGCGTCATTATGTGCATCGCTTCCTCGGTTGTTACGGCTGCCATCCATGGGCTTCCAATGCGAGTAAGGCGTGTAAATTACAGAACGCCAGTTTAACCTTGATCAAAGGTAAGGGCTGGACGAAACGATTGATTTACTGGGTCTTCTTGGGGACGCCCTGCTGCTGAGCGCCGGCGTAACGGTTGATGTCGGTCAGGTCAGCGGCCTGCTTGATGCCGCCCTTGACACCATCCCAGCCCTGTCTGACAGCGGGAGGCATGTCCTGACGGTTGGCGATGGCGTCACCACGAGCGGTGAGCTGGTTGACGGCCTGCTGGACGAAGGTGCTCTGGTGGAAGCGAGCTCTGAGGAAGACAGTGTAGACGGCAATCAGGATCCAAGAGCCCTTCTGGAAAAGGAGAGCGGAGAAGCCAAGACGGAACCAAAGAGCGATCTCGAGGATAGCGACAAGAGTCATGGATGAGTCGTAGTAGTTCTTGACGAAGTTACCAATGGTGTCGGCAAGGCCAGAGGACTTGGGCTTCTCGCCAGCAGCAACAGCAGGCTGAGGCTGAAGAGTGGGGAGAAGGTTGGATCTGGTGTAAGTTGCGACGTGGAAGATGGAGTAGACGGCAAAGGGCAGAACGGCGAGGGGGATCTGACGAGACCAGAGCCAAATCAAAGCCATGGCTGAGCGAGTTAGAAGGGAGAGCAGAGATCAAAAGCAGCTTGGAGACTTACCCAGGTACTGAACGTTCTCGTCGCCAACGATCTGGAGGGGACCGCCAGTGGCCTTGCCGGCACGGGCACGGGCGCGGAAGCTCTTAAAGACGACAATGCCGTAGGTGGCAGCGGCAGCAACGAAAGCGGTGCGGTACGAGAAGATGGCCCACTTTGAGTTTGCGTGGAAGGTCAGGTACGACAGAGCGTAGCGGACCGAGGACAGCAGGAGAGTGACATGGCCAGCGAACCATGCGAACTGCAGTGTCTGCACGAGCTGGAGCACGCGCTCCTGAAGAGGGAGGTTTGAAGGTGGAGGAGGAGCCATTGTAGGGTAGCTTGAACAGAACAGATGTCAGTACAAGTGGTAGAGATTGGTGGTGTAGGAGTAAGAAAGCTGGCAGGAGAAGCTGAAGTAATGACAGGTGTTGGCCGGCCGTGACAGTGGGGTCGTCATGGTCAGCGCTCTGCCGTGGCTGGCGCGCACAAACTCACGCGAGCTACCAAGGCTGGGGAAATCCATCGTCACTTACTCTGTGATTGCTGGAGAGTCTGTGGATGCTATCCTGAGATGAGCTGTGAAGGTGATAGGTAATGGTAGAGCGTGGGATAGACTGTTGTTTGCAAAGAGGTTTTGATTGCAAGCTTATGGGTGGAAGAGGCAGCAGGTGCGACCTTCAATCAGGGAACGTAGCCCATGACGTATTTATCAAGAGGTTCGACCGCGCAACCAAGCCACCGCACATGCGTCGACATGCCCAGCCAGACCCGTCATGATTCAATTGTCAATGTCGAGATGCAGTCTTTTCTAGCATCCAAGAAGGTCCAGAGGGACAGTGTGGACATGCTCCTTGACGAGTTTGCGATTTTGTTTCCTTGTATCTGTCCAACTCGACCTCTCATTCCCTCAACAGTTGCTCGATCGAGTACAGGTAGTGTACACCACGCTATACAATGTCTTGTCTGTTCAATCTACCAGGCACGTGTCCATTCTAAAAACGATAACCATGCTGTTTGCCTTTTTCTCGCTTTTTGTGTGACTAACGGTACAGAGTAAGAGCAATTAAGTAAATTGACATGAAAAACGCAACGAACAAACAAAAGCGCTGAGGTATCACAACTTTGAACCCAACTTGTGCAAAGGCAGTCCTGCCCACCTTTGCCTCGCTGCTCAGCAACAGCACAACCATGGTGATGATGTAGATCGACTACAAGAGCAGTCTCATCTTCTTCTTGCGCATACTCAAAGGTCGAACATATCACGCTTAACCACGGATCGAGAAACCCTTTCTCTTGCCCTTCTCCTCGACCGGTCGGCCAGTCTCGATGCGTCCCTTCTTCTCCTCGAGCTCGCCCTTCTGCTTGTCCAGCTGTTCCCTCATCTCGCGATGACGGGCGTAGAGCTCTTCCTCGCTTTGCTTGAGCTTCTGCTCCTTCTCTTGTACCTTTTGTTGGAAGACCATCTTCATCTCGCGCTCCATCTTCTCCAGCTTCTGCTCGTGCAGCGAACGCTCCTCCTCCTGCTTGGCTGCAGGGTTGATCTCCTTGAACACAGAAGGGTCTTGCTGCATGCCCATCGACTCGAGCTTGTCGGAACGGTAGTTCTCGTAGAGCGTGTTGTTGGTGTGTTCCTTGAGCTCCTCCATGTGTGTGCGGATGAGCATCTGGCGAAGCTTGGCAAAGTCGCAGTGGTCCTCGTTGTCGACCTCGATGATACCCCAAGGGTACTTGCGACCACGCACCTTGCGACCTTCAGGCGTGCTGACCTCAGCGTTTGCTCCGACAACGGCGAAGGGGACCTTTGACATGATCTCCTGGTTCTCGGCAATGGTCTCTTCGTCGTCAAGCTCGTAGCGAGGGCCTTCAAAGATCTGGATGCCCTGGTGCTTGATGTCTGAGAGGATCTAGAATTTTGAATTAGAGAATGATCTCACAGACGGAGAGTACCAGTGTGCTTACTCTTTGCTTGAATGAGAGGACCTCCTCGTCTGTGAGGGTGTCGGCCTTGGCGATGACGGGGATCAGATTGACCTTGGTGTGTAGTCTGCGCATAACCTCGATGTCGAGAGGCTTGAGCGAATGACCAGTAGGCTGAATGAAGTACACACAGGCGTGGATGCGGTTGTCGACGATGTTCATGCGGTTGACCTTGTTCTCGGCGTCGAGATAGGCATCGAAGCGCTGCTCGATGTTCTCGACAATGGGGCGCCAGGACTCGTTGTTGTTGACGAAGTCACCGAAGCCGGGTGTGTCGATGACGTTCAGTCTCAGACGGACGCCGTTCTCCTCGATGTCTGCGCTGATGGATTGAATGGCGACAGTTGTGGGGGCGAAGTCAAGGCTGGGCTGTTTCTGCTCCTTGGGTGGGTAAAGCGAGGTGTTGAAAAGAGTGTTGACAAGAGTCGACTTTCCGAGACCAGATTCACCTGGGTATTGATGTTAGAAGGCGCACACGCACACGAAGTTGATGACAATGACACACCGACGACCATAACGTTGAAACTGAAGCCCTTTCTGACACTCTTACGGTGCCATTGGTTTGGCAGGTTGGCGAAACCGACGAAACCGGTCAATTTCCTGCGCACAATGTTCTTCATGTCGCTTGCTGCTGCAGCGGCAGCCTTGGGGTCTCTGTGAGAGACAGTCTGGATTTGAGGCGAGATAGAGCCCATCAGGGGAGAGGTAGGACTGCTGTCGGAAGGGATCTGAGGAGGAATTGGCGATGCGCGGACTGGAGGAGGCGTGGGAGAGACGCCGTTGGAAGCTGTGTCGACGACCTTTGCATCAGCATCATTCATGGACGACTTGTTGACATTGGCAGATGATTCGGCGTTCGCAGCCTCGGTCTGAGTCTGCGATGCGCCTTCTTCGATGACGCTCATGGCGACGGGACAAGAGACGGGATTGCTCGTGATGCGAGAGGCAATGGGAGGTGGTGGATGGAGAGAGCTTGCTTACCCATGGCGAATGGATTTCAAGTTATTACGGGTAGATGGACGTTCCTTCTGCTATTGGCAACCACGTGTCAGCAACATGCAATCGGCAACTCTCGTTTGTGTTGAGCAAGTTTGCGGCGGCAAGAGCATCCACAATGGTGGTTGCCCGACACAAGTCGGCAGCTTGCTCGCTGCTTGCACGCACACATCCAACGACACCCTCAACATTTCCACATACCGTCCAATTATTGAAGATGATGGTTCAAAAGCGATCCGAGAAGCGATAGACAAGGGTGAGAGTCACGGAAGTATCAACGCTACAAGATGAAGGTCGAATTGTGGAGAGACGCGGTTTGCGAGTAGTTGGCTGTCCCTTTCGAACGCCGCGGAAAGGGGTCTGTGTCCGAGCGTCTCTCGAGATGATGGAGAAGCAACCGCAGATCCGACGCCATTTCTCTGACTCTCCCATCTGTCCACCAGTGTTCGAACACGACGAATCAAAGTCCTGTACGGATATCTGTTTGCTTTTCTACTTTTATAACAGGTATCAAGATACGGGTTCTTGCTTGAGATAGAGGTACAGCAGTGTTCGTACAAGTCAACACAATTCTTAATCCCATTCAGGCAAAGCGTCATGCCGGCATCGAAGCAGCCAGCACGACCATCCCGGACACATCTCGAGCTAATCTCACATTCAAGCAAATCGGCCTCTCTCCACACCATGCATCTTTACAACTTCCCGTGTCTTGGTTGCATAGGTACAGAAACTCCCGGCGCCACGCTAAAGTCCAAAACCCCATCTTCCTTCACCCCAAATTCGAGAGCACCGCATTGAGTTGCGTCTTGTCGTACTTTACATACTTGCCTCTGCCCTTGTCAATCTCGTGGTATCTGTCCCAGTGACGACCATAGAGTGGCTCGATGAATCTTTGGACATCCCTCGCGAACGAGGTCTTGACTTCCTTCTCCATCTTGTATGTCTTGTGCTTGGCGACCATCTCGTCGAACGATGCGTTAAATCCACGGAACTTCTCCTTCATGGTGTCTTTCTCTTTAGAAGATAACGCTTTGACAAAGGCCGCCGAATCGACTGCAGCGCCCGTGCTTGGAGGACGCGGACCACGGTTCGTGTATTGAACGTCGAGTAGGTAAGCCGAAACCTCGTTCCAAGTGGTCATGTAGTGCTTAGTCGCCTTGACACGCCATGACTCGATCTTCGGCTGTGCAGGCTCCAACAGTGGACCAAGTTCGGAACTACGGATCATGCGTTCAATGATGGCAATGTTGTTGGCCAGGAAAACACCCTGTACCCCTTTGCCCTTCTGCAAAGCTGCAGAACGTGCTTCCAAGTTCGAGAGAAGAGTGTGGATAGTGTCCGCAGCGTAATCTGCAAACAGTTTGCGACCATCTGCACCAACGTCAAACGACTTGAGAGTAGGTATGGAAGTACTCGATGATGCAGGTCCTGGAGCAGACCACCCACCCTTACCCAATGATGTCAAGATTGACGACAGAGGCACTAGGAAGCTAGTCATAGTTTGCAGGCGGGTCATCATCTCCGATGTCAGGGGTATTGCTGAACCGTCGGCAGGAAGCTGCATCATCTGCTGCACTCGGTTCCGTACATCCGTGAGGAGCGCAGAAAGGGACGACTTTGCAGTCTCGCGGATGGGCTTGAGTGCATCAGCTATCTCAATCTTGAGCTCCCCTGTCTTGTTGTCAACCTCGAGGGCAGTGTTCGACACGACTTCGATGATTTCGTAGGCCAGAAAGCAATCGCTTGTGATGTTGTCTTTGATATGACGATCAAGGTCTTTCAGCGTCGCGGCAAAAGCCTTGAGGGCACCCTGACAGGTCATTGACAGAACCTGACCCCATTCCTCACGATCAAAGATTGGACATATGTTGTCGTATTCGGCAATGAACATGCCCTTGATGCCTGCAGCGTACATTCCGATGGCGTTATCACCTTTCTTGTATACTGTGGCGGTACTTGGATTCTGTTTTCGAGCAGTCGCTAAACAGGCAGCAGCCATGTTTTGCAGACTCGTGGTGATGTATTGGCCTCGCACTTCAGCATAGATCTTGGCTGTAGGTGTGCTTCTCGAGTCGTTTTGACTCATTTCAGCAGCAGACGAAGATGCATGAGCGTTGATGGTTCGCAAGTGAGTCGTCTTCGTGGAGGGGATGCGAGGGAAATCAATGTTCTTGGTAATGAAGTGGAGAGGTTCGACAGGCGCGACTCCCTCACGCAACGTGTTCTGGAAGACATCTTCCAATTGTCTGCTACCCACACCGAGTAGACCGTTAAGCTCGGAGATGGCTTGCTGGTTCGAGCGGAGATTCGATTGCTTCAAGTCACCCAGGGCTTGACGAGTGCGATCGATAGAAGCAATGTACTCGGTCAAGCCCACTGCTTGCGGACTCGAGCGCAAAACTTGCTCTTCTCTGTTGCGCATATCCAGGGGCTCGCGGATTCTGTCGATGGCCATGATGACCCGGTCGATGTTCGCGTTTGTGGTTTGGAGTCGCTGCGTGTTGCCATAGATGGGCCCAATAGCCTCTTCCACCGTCTTTCCACTGGTCTCGAGTCGGCTCATGGAGGATTGAATCTTCTTGGTCAAGCTCTTCATCTTGCTCAGGTTCGCGTAGAGCACCTCGACTTCGGCGCTCTCCTCGGCGAAAGCGGCCGCCCTCTTTGGACCCGCCATTCTGAGGACGACGTCGTCGGAACTATTAATGTCGATTTGGTGTTGAAAGATGCTGGTATCAATACATGCTGAAGGCTGATGGTGGCTGTGATTTCCGTGAGCAAGCCCAGGTAGCTGTGTAAACACTGGGGAACGGATGGCAGCGACAAAGTATACGCCAAAACGCGTAAGGAAGCTCTCCAGCCAAGAGAGGAGGTTCGTCCTGACTCGCGATCGTGGGGTGGGTGCACGTACCACGCTGCGGGAAGGATCGCGTGATGGAGATGCGTGTTCCTGTTCCTGAAAACGAAACGCATATCGTAGCCATGACGAGCCATCGCTGGATTTCAAGAATTTTATACAAAAGCCTCATTGTGGCAGTGCTGCCTAACAGTGCCCTGTTCAAGTCTCGACCTACTGCCATCTTTTGTTTCTACATGGCTTTTTGAAACCCCATCATTATTACCGACAACAATGCTAGCTAACCTGTCTTACCAATGCTCAGATCAAGCGCTTTCCACCTTCGTATAAAGCCCCGTGCGGCATGGTAAGCTCGAGACGCACCTTTACATCCCTTTCCATCTATACTAAGGTGCTATTCAGTCGCAGGCTGCTTCATCAAGCCTCGCCAACCTTTAAAGACACACGCAAAGGCACGGCTGGAGTCGCCGCCGCTGTATTAGTTGTTACAGGCGCATACACTCTGGGATGTCCTCGTCAAGTCCTCTATGCCGATAGTCCTGAAGGCCCTGACTCGCAAGGGTGGTTCTCATGGCCAGTGGTTGTCAAGGCAGTAACCCCGGACCCGAAGGAGCTTCCCACAGTGTCCAAGGCCGAAGGTTATGATAATGCCAATCAATCTCGACCCGGACAGCAGGCACCTCCTTCTCAAACCAAGGGCCACAAGAACTCTGACATCAGTGAGGCTTTAAACGATTCCGATGTATCAGCATGGCACGGTATGATCGAGAGTTTCGAAACGGCCAAAGACAGCATCGTCAATTTTGAAATATCCAAGATTGGCGAAAAAATTGCTGGAACCATCGTACCACGTTGGGTCAAAGTCATGCCTGGTTACATCTCTAAATTGCAAAATGAACTTTCCATGGCTCCTGGGTCTTTGGCAGAAGAGATCTGGCATGAGGCAAATGATCCTGAGATCAATCCAGAGATCATTTGGGATGCAAGAGTCCGAGTCTCGGACGACATCTGCAAAGAGGAGCGTGATTTTTTGCGCAAGAGGAAAATCCACACGACTGCTGCTTTGGCCAAATACCTTGATGTACCAGAGACAGAGATTCATCCGGCCGACGTACCAACCATCGCAATGTGCGGATCTGGTGGTGGACTTCGTGCTCTAGTAGCCGGCACGTCTTCATATCTCTCTGCACAGGAAGCGGGATTGTTCGACTGTGTGACTTACACAGCAGGTGTAAGCGGCTCCTGTTGGCTTCAGACTCTGTTCTACTCGTCTGTTGGCCAGCAGAGTCACGGTCGCATGATCAATCACCTCAAGAGCCGCTTGAATGTTCATATCGCCTATCCACCAGCTGCACTTTCACTGTTGAGTAGTGCGCCTACGAGCAAATATCTGCTCAGTGGCGCAGTAGAGAAGATGAAAGGAGTACCTGACGCCGACTTTGGCCTTGTCGATGTATACGGACTGCTCCTTGGCACTCGTCTACTGGTTCCTAAGGGCGAACTCGGCATCTCGGACAACGACTTCAAGATTTCCAACCAGCGACAACACACCGACTCGGGCGCTTACCCGCTTCCCATCTATACTGCAGTCAGACATGAGATCCCTAACGTTGCTCAAACACAAGATCGTGCTATGAATCTGCAGGACGAAACATCCAAGGCCATTGCAAGAGCCGAAGCATGGTTCCAGTGGTTCGAATGGACGCCTTATGAATTCTTCTGCGAGGAGCTCGGAGCCGGAATTCCGACATGGGCTATCGGTCGCAAGTTCGACGGAGGCTACAGCGTTTACAGAGATAATGGTCTTGCTCTGCCTGAACTTCGAGTGCCTTTGCTAATGGGCATTTGGGGAAGCGCGTTCTGTGCAACGCTCTCCCATTACTACAAGGAAGTTCGCCCAATCATCCGCAGTCTCGCTGGCTTCAGCGGCATTGATCAGCTCATCGCCGAGAAAGATGAAGATCTCACCAAGGTTCATCCTTTCGAGCCTGCATCCATTCCTAACTTCGCCGCAAACATGAAGAGTCTGCTACCTCAATCATGTCCTGAAAGTGTGCATAATGTTTCGACTTTACAACTCATGGACGCTGGTATGAGCAACAACCTCCCTATATACCCACTGCTACGACCAGGAAGAGACATAGACGTTTTGATCGCCTTCGACGCTTCTGCGGATGTCAGACAAGACAACTGGATCAAGGTGACAGATGGCTATGTAAAGCAACGCGGGATCAAGGGATGGCCAATGGGTGCTGGTTGGCCTACCGAAGAGCTTAACGAAGAGCAAACATTGAAGGAGCTCGAGCAGGCTCAGGCTACTACCGAGGAGGAGGCCACCAAGAGAGTTGAAGAAGCACAAAACGCAGAGAAGTCCAAGCCTGTCGTGGAAGGCGGAAAGGTCCCAGCGAAGCCAAGTGATCTCGGCTACTGCACCGTTTGGGTTGGTACAACTGAGGAGCGCGAGAATGACACCGAACCGCCCTTGTCAAAACAAGTCGAAGAAGATTGGGAGCTCATGAGACCAGATGCCGGTATTGCCGTCATCTACTTCCCATTCCTCAAGAACAAAAAGGTCCCAGGGGTAGACCCACAGACATCCGACTTCATGAGCACCTGGAACTTTGTTTACACCGACGAGGAGATTGACAAGGTTGTGTCATTGGCTCGAGCGAATTTTGAAGAGGGCAGAGAACAGACAAAACGTACAATCCGAGCAGTTTGGGAGAGAAAGAGGAAGCATCGTCTTGATCGCGAGGCAGAGGCAAAGGAGATTCGACGACAGACGAGAATGAGGAAGGTGAACAGATACAAGCAGTATGGTGATCACGGTGACCAGTTCAGCTGAGGTCAGAGTTTGCGGAAGGAGTAATTCAGGATCCTAGAAGTCATATTATAATACCCAGCGCGGCATCGCGCACATGTAGAGAATACACATAACCGTTCTAAGGACACACAGATCAACATGTTGGCGGAATCTCGATGCTCATCGGTGATTCTGACTCGGATTCAAGTCACCAACGATCAGCAACCCTATTCAATCAAGCCCCTTAGACCCTATTGTATGCTGAAACATCGTCACGTCAGCTCCCTTGCGGCAGCGACACGCATTTATACACCTGTCCGAGTGCATGATGATTTTAGGTCGAACCACTCTGTCCGGGGGAATCAACTCCTCAAAGCTCTCTCTTCGGACCAAGCTATAGTTTCGAACATTATTGAGCATTCCTCCAGCTTCGTGTGTGGAAAAGTCTCAGTACTCAGGGAGGACATTACTTGGTAGTGCCCTTCCGATGGCATCCGATGGCAGGCTGTTGCTATCAATAACAGCTTGTGGGGTTGCCAACAGCCAGTGCCAAGGCCAGCACGCGTGACTGTCACGACTTCGCGCTCAGCTCTCAGAGAACACAACATCATCTTTAACTCAAATCGTTCTAATTTCAATTGCATACCACTTCTGAGCGGTTCTGGTCCGGCTCTATCCCTGGGAACTTGATCTTCTCTTTTCGCTGTCTTCGGCTCTATCCCAACGTTGTTTGCGTGACTGAGCCTTTGACAGGGTGAACTGCAGATTTGAACCCTGTGTGAATGAGCCTCTCTAGGTCCGCAATCGTTGTGGCTTCGATCCTCCAAAGTTCTTTCGATACCGAGTCAAGGCTGCTCAGCAGAGACGCCCAACGCGAAAGCCTGGGAGGGTGGGAACTGCGTCATCGTCAAGCACGCAGGGAATCGGTAGGCTGAACTGACTGCTTAGGTTTTGCCGACATGTCTTGCGAAGATGGCGCTCTTAAACTCGACACCGACACGGGCCATGTGCTTCTGTCGCCTGATTCGCGATTCGAATGGATTGTGGGCGGCCACCAGGTCGGCGCCCAGTGGGAGGAGAAAGAGCTTGGAACAAGGCGTCATCTCGGAGGTCCTTCGCCCGTCCACAACAACGACAGCTCACTACGCCTCTGGTTCGCTGTCGACCAAGACAAGAACGAAATGCTTGTTGTCTTGACCATGTCTGTCAAATCGCGCTCCAAATCAAAAGCACGCCCACGCAGCTTCTTTCTCCTCGTACCTGCAGAAGATTTGTGCATATCTAGTGCAATCCATGACTTTCAACCAATCCCTCTTGATTCTGTCCCCGAACCTCTGTTTGAGCGACCCGCCGATGTTGTTTCTGCCAAAGCCACACGCATCTTGCATCTATCATTCTCTCTTGGACACAAGCGTAGAAGTGGAGTAGTCATGACTACTCGACCTTACTCTGGCAATATGCGTGGCACCCCGCTAGCTCTGCTAGATGGTCTCAAATCACTGTCCGAAGCGAATCAGTTTGATGTGTACATGAAGTATAGCTCGTATGCTCAAGTCGGCCTTCAACGCATCCGTGAACAAATCGCATCTCAGCATGTAGCCTTCTTCACACCTTCGTTCGACTTGACGGACATGTATCGAGGTGGATGGCATGGCGATTTTGATCTATGGGAAGCTCAAGGATGGCATAAGATTGTCTCAAATGTGCCATCGCGAAAACGAAAAGCATCTTCTCCTCCACTTGAGGAACCGCTTCGTGCTCCACCAGCCTACGAACAGCATGGCACACCTGCTCCGCCTGCGTATGCTGACACTGCGTCGCCACTACCACGGGTACCACGCACTCCACATAACGAACAACAGCGACCGTCCCCACGACCTGACATTCATCTTACACCCAGCAGTATCGTCTGCGATAGCATCGCCCCTGGCATCTCTGCAACCCCCCTGTCGCCTCATCCTCTTATCTTCTCCGACATTGAATCAGAACCTCCTTACTCTGCTCCGCACAAACAACCACCAACCCACGCCTTTCTTCCTGCCCAAAAGCAGTTGCTGCCTTCCCTCTTCCCCGCTACCGACCCATCATCTCTTTCCCAGCTGTACGACCACGAAATGGGCATGTGGCTCCTGACAGCCTGGAATCTCGTGCCGAACATACATTTCGTACTCATCCATCCCCTTCTTTCCGTCGCTTCCGCGGTCACCAATAACGACGTACAAGCTTATCGACTCGCTCGTGTGGAATGTGCAAAGAAACTTGCATCTTGTATCGCAGATCAACGACAAAATCACGACTCTGTCAACCAGTCTGAGGAAACACGATTGCGGAAACAACATCATCTCAAAGTTCTGGCATCTGAACCCGATAGTCTGATATCTTGGCTCTTTATGCTGAGATCAGAAGGTGACATCGGTTTTATGGAAATGCTTGGGGGGTTGGAAGGGAGGAAGAGAATTGCTGTTTCTGCTGTCGATGATGGGGAAAGGTTTAGAGAATGTATGAGTGATTTTATGGTTATGAGGGCGGCGATTGTGTTGCAAGCTTTACTTATGGAGGGGTCGAAGGTTATGCAGAGATTACAAGGGAGTGATGGGGAGATGGTCAGGACGGAGATGCAAAGGTTTGCTAGCTGGTCTAGTAGATAGTTTATGAGCTTTTTGATGATATGTATAATTTCCGACCGCTATGCAAATCAAAAACAACACCTTGACTTGGATCTGATATCTGCATCGTTTGGCTACTCGGTTTGAACTACAGTGGCTATCCAAAAGGGCATGATGGGGTTTAACCTCTAGCGGTGTCATCAGCGAGCCATGACCACCAATATCCAGCAGTAGTCCTCTCCTTTCCACCTCCCCGTGTGCTGAACTTTGTCACGCGCATGCTGTAGAAATGCACAATGTTTTTAAGATCAGTGCAG
>ERZ794946.477-NODE-477-length-16048-cov-5.047458_pt1 | contig 16048 bp, 13 predicted proteins | sample MGYA00433072_ERZ794946 | MGnify/ENA primary metagenome ERZ794946 (study PRJEB30137, sample SAMN04331413) | food metagenome | isolation source: Y3 must sample point D1 replicate A | place: Australia: South Australia | collected 2014 ...
GCACTATCTTACAAGGCTACGACCTGTTCAAGCAGCTCTTCCCTAATCTCGAACCATACGGAGGCACTCGTTTCCGAGCCCACACAGCATTAGACAACCTAGGCAAGATGTACTCGGAAGCCGCCGCACCCTATACCCACAATCCTAATCAGACCGACAACATACTCGCAGTAGTAGAGTCATCATGGAACTACCGCAGCGACATGGACTTAAACGGCAAACCCTTTTCCGACTGGGAAGCAAAATACGGCCCTCACCAACACGGCCCCAGCAACGACAGCTTTACTTCCATCATTCGCTGGAACCTCACCGATCCCTTGCAAAAGCTGAGCTCAGGAGGAATCTACGTATCCGGCTATCAAGGTCGCAGCAACATAACAAACCCACCTTGGCGATCCGAAGACATCATCCTCGTCTACGACGGCTACTGCGCGTCCACCTGCGCCATCTTTGCCGAATTCATGCACAGACAAGCCGACGTCAAAACCATCGCCCTCGGCGGCCGACCAACCACAAACCCCATGCAAGGCGTCGGCGGCGTCAAAGGCACAAACACCTTCCCCCTCTCCTACATCTTCACCTCCATAACCTCCGCCCTCTCCTGGTCCGACCCCTGGATCAAGAAATCGCTAAACAACACCGTACTGACCCAATACACACAATTACCCATGGCGAGATCGGGATCCTCCCCCAGCGTAAACTCACGCGATGGCATCAGACATGGAGATGAAGGTAATTTGCCTTTGCAATTTCTTTACGAACCCGCGGATTGCAGGATTTTTTACACAGCTGCTATGGTTGTGGATCAGAGTGCCGTGTGGAGGACCGTGGCTGATACCGTGTGGGGGAAAGGTAACGCTTGTGTTGCTGGAAGTAACAATTCCAACGGCGATGAAGTGAGCGAGATCCCTGGGTTTGCGGAAGAAGATGGAGGGAGAGGAAGTGGTGGTGAAGCTTCTGTGGATGATGAGGGTGAGGGTGAGCGAGAAAACTTCTTGCAACACATCAGTGCGGATATTGATGTCGAGGAGATTTGGGAGGGATTGCAACAGTGGGATCTGGAGGATGATGTGGTGATGTCTGGGACTCGTGGTGGTGAGTGTATCACGTTGCCCTAGAGCTTCGAGATCAGACTACCCCCCAGAAGAAGAATGAGTTATCCCTACAAGAACAGGCACGATGTTATTCTGAAGGCGACGAGTGTCTAATGAGATAGCAAAATTGTTCCATTGAATTCATGTATTGACGCCTTTGGCCATGCAAAAAGCACCCGTCTATGGAAAAGTCACCGACTCCAAACGCCCTTCGCTCCTTCAAGCCATATAAAACAATCTGACCACGTCTCTGATTCTACGTCTGCAGACGGGGCAATCCTCCACTCTCCTAGCGCAGCTCAGGCAAGCAACCACATGGCCGCAGTCGTAAAAGGCTGCGTCTGCTTCAGCGCCAAAGCAAATGCGGCATGCTTTGCTCTCTTCCTCTGACATCTTCCAATGTGTCACGCCTGCGCCGGATTTCTTGCCCTCCTCCCAATTACCGGTATACACGTTGCCGGTGCGGTGGGAAGTGTGAGTGCCGTGGCCGTGGGGCAAGTCATTGAGCCAGGTACCGACATACGTATCCGAGTTAGCATACAGCATGGTACCTTCGCCGGAATACGAGGAGTTTTCGAATTGACCTGTGTATTCATCTCCAGAAAGAGTGATCAGATGACCTTGGCCATGCTGTTGGTTGTCGGAATTGATCGTTCCTGAGTAAAAGGGCTGCGAGAGGTAGTTGATTGTGACTTGCTCCAGCTTCAGATTGTCTGCTATGACCTTGTCCTCTGAGATTGAGCCCTCGGTGACATCGTTCATCTCCTCGTCCGAAGCGACTGATTCGGCATCGTCGTAATGCAGAGTCTCAGCTGCTCCATTGCCAGCACCCTCTGGGATAACCTGAGGACCGTAAGTCTTGGGGATCCATTCGGGTACATCCCAAGGCTCCTTGGCGGCCAGGTCGAAGGCGTCGCTGCTGCGTATGTACATGACCACGTATGCCACGGCGTCAACTTGGCCTAGAAGTCTATCGTAGTTGACAGGGCGATCAGCGGTGATGACAGGCTCCTCGATGGCTTCAGCAGGCAAGACGCCTTCTCTGGGAGACACGGCTTGTGTTCTTGTCAAGCAGGTAGGGATTATGTTCTTGTAGGTGTACCAAAGGCCTTTCAAGCCACCCGGACGGAAGTAACTCGAGTATCTGCCAGTACGAAGGTGACCCTCATGCGCGACGAAGCCATAAAGGGTGTATGTCACGCCGGCAATTGTTATCTGGTCATCGAGGCGCACCTTGTTCAACAGCTTCTTCCAAACTCGCTTGTCCGAGTCGAAGATTTGGCGTTCAAGCTCAATAGTGAGAACTTCGCTCTTCAGATTGGATGGGAAGTCACCATCAACGACCTCTTGCATGGATGTCTTGCCGACTATCGATCGTTTTGTCGCTCTTTCGCCAGAGAACTGATGTCGCCCAAATACGTTGTTGAGCCTTTCGATAGCTCTTGGTGATAGGACTTTGTCTTTGTCTTCGTAGTCGAGGTGCTGCAAGTACGCAGCGGCATCCTCATAGAGGTCGTTCATGGTTTGCATGGCATCCTGAGGTCCCCTGTCCTCATAAAAGTCCTCAAGATACTCACTGAGCAAAGGCACGTGGTTATTGTCAGCCGGAGAACCGACCCGGGAGCGCATGCGCCATAGCACAGCTTGAAGTGCGGCGAGGATGTTGTCATCCTTTTTAGTGGCAGTCTGATACAGCAGTTGGCGGAAGGGACGAAGGTGCAACCAGAGCGCTAGCACAGGGTAGAGTGCTGCGTCCTCGTGGCCACCTGAGTGAAATGGATTCAGACCGGTCACTGACAGCTTCGATTGTTTGGCAGTCCATAAACAGCCTGTCGGGTCATCGATCACGCGAATAAAGGCCTTGACAGCCAGGGTGTCATTGCGCAAAAGTGGTTGTCTTTGAGCGTACGATCGACGGTGGATTTCATACCATGGCACGCTCGTGAAGCGAGTCCAGCCATGATCAGGAGAGTCTTGGAAGAACTGGTGAGCGTCTGCCCTGAACTCGTTCACACGAGGCTCTTCTGGGTTGTACACGAGGATTGAGACTTGAGCAGCAACAGCCTTACGTTTCATGACTTTGACACCCTCGCCCAAGACAGGCAGAGGCAAGCTACCCTCAGGCCATTCCTGTGGCTCGGCCGACTGAATCGACACGTTCTCGACATAGAGACTCAAGCGATCGGTTTGCATATTGCCGTGCGGTAGTAGCTTGATCCTCCAGTCATGACCACCAATATGTACCGTATGTGAGGTGAGTAGTAGATTCTTCCTCGGATTGTCCTTTGTGCCGTTGAACTCTTTTATGGTCCATTCGATTTTACCTTGTTCCTTAGGCGTAAATTCGGCGTCTTGTAGATCGAAGAAGGTTCTTGAGTGCCAGTGCTTGTCGTCCAAAGCGCTGTTCTCGACATAGCCTCGCATGATCCTGGTCTCTTCAGCATCCGGCTCGGACATGTCTTCCTTGAACGGGTAGAAGCTTTTGGCACGCTCATCGCTGATATGGCTCCTGTCGTCGTCATCGTCGTCATCTTCCTCTCCGCTGTCGCCAGATCTAGTAGGACCATCTGGTACGAGAACTGGCGGAGGTGGGGGTCGACCTTCCATGAAAAGATCGGCAGCCGGCGGGGGAGGAGGAGGTATAGGTGACAGTGGTTCTGGTATCGGCGAGCGAGCATCGGCGGCAGGGAGGTCGATAACGTTGATGGAAGCGACTGGTGCAGCTGGTGAGTTCTGCAACTGATGGTTAGTAGGGCTCTCACATGCTGAATATGCAAACATAAGAGCTGTCGCAATGCACAAAGTGGATCAAGACTTACTCCTCTCTCGAGGGCTTGGGGTGGAGGCCAGATAGGCGATCTGCCCGCAGTGTCGTCCGCGCCTTCCATGTCTGAGTCGGCGTCCATTCGAGGGATAGCGAGAGCAGGCGCAAAGATTAGTCTCTCGCGGACGTTGTCTTCAGATTCGTCCATGAGTGCAGGTGTAATGGCACTGAGCGTGCTGGAATCTTGTGTTGAAGAGGTTGAGTGAATTTCCGAAGTGCCGTCGTGGAAATGATTCGGATTTGTTGTCGTTTGCGCATGTAAAGCGTGCGGTGAATGAGTGAGCGTGGCCATGTTCCAAACGAGCCCAAGCCAGACGAGGAACCCGGGGACTTCGACAACAAAGCGATGGACCTAGATCAAGACAACAGCGATGAACAGGTCAGCGTGCGGTGTCTCTGATGACTGTCCACTCCCGGCCAAGAAGCATCCTCATCCAACCGACTTTCGGTTTCACATGCATGCGCAATCAGGACATCCCCGCTTCTGCAGCCACACGCGCCATACAGGCACCAACATGCATTAGCAATCATGAGAAATCACCGTCGAATTCCGTTACCGTCGACGACATCGCCATCATACCTTCTTCTGTAGCTACCAAGCTAGACATAGCTGCTCCCTGCCATAACAAGTCGAACGTTTGAAGCTTCAGAATTGGCGCCGTGTCGCGGGATACTCATCGCTTCTCACATATAGACTGATATGTCATTCTAGCCATCTGTCTACCTCTAGTAAAACAAGAACTGATGGTAATGACCAAAGAGTCCAGAACAGCGACAAGAGCAGCTCTTATCGCTGTCGAAGGGACATATGTTCATCAAGGTGTCTTCTCCTGACCTCGGCTTCGAGTTGGCACGTGCATGGCTTTGCCCTGTCATTGCCGCGCGGGCGCTAGACTCTGCGGCTCGGCTCGCGCCTAATCCTCTATCAGCCTGGCTGCTTTTTTGATGACTGAACCCTGGAAGAGGACACAAACCCCTGCACTCTGCCTGCACTGCATCCATCCGCTCAGAAGTGTTTCATACCCGGCGCATACCTGCATGGGGGTTACGCATCTGTCTGGTTCCCATGCAACCCATATTGCATTTGCCTCAGGTGGTTCAAAGTGTGCCTCTTTCTCCTTTTTCAGTCGCGTCTTCCGTGTTCGTGGGATTGATCAAGCCACCTTGGCAAACGTTGATGCAACGATCAAAGGGAACACAACCGTCGCCTCGGCGTAAACCTGCAGGTTTTCTGTGTCAGTGTCCGTCCAATCGTCTCTCGTCTTCAGCCGCCGCAATTTACCTTGACGCTGTCGCCGTCCACCTTGATCTTGCCCCAGCTGACGGCTTCGTCTGGTCGTGCACCCGCGTCACTTCCGTCAAACTCGTTGGCTGTGTTGATGATTACGGCACTTTCTGCTCCGTTGCGCATGAGACAAGCGTTGGCGATATGATGCTTGACAATGCCTCCTCCTAGGATGATCATGCCTGCTCTCTTTGCTCTGACTGCGATCGTGTTGATCTTGCGAATGTCTTCGACAATATCAACGCGCAACTGCAGTGGTGAAGCCTTGAAGGTGTGGAAGTACAGCATGTCACCCAGACTTCCGTCTGTCAGAGCAGGACAGAATACCGGGATGTCGTTCTTCCATGCCCAGTAATACACTGAGCGCTCATCGTTGATCTCCTTGCCCAGTCGGTTGATCATTTTGCTTGGAGTCCAGTTGATGGGCTCCTCTGTATCCTTCGATGCCTCTTGTTCCTCCAACATCTTGTCAAAGATTGGTACTACCCAGTCTTCGAACGCACAGTAGTTGCTGTTCGGTACCACCAGATTGCCAATTCTGTTCATGCCCTTGGCTCTAAGTGATGCTCCAGCAGTGGAAAATGAACCAAGGTAGGTCGGTGCCAGACACTTGATAAAGTCCTCTTCAACACCTCCAGCTGTTGTTACGATGGCCGAGACGTGCTTGTGTTGAACCAACCACCGCAGTGTCTCTCGCAGACCCGAAGAAATCAGGTTCGATGTGTATCCCAAGAAGATTGTTGTGCCTTGTCCCGTCTCTTCGTCACGCCATTCGCGCTGTTGTCCGTGGTTAGTTGAACTGCCACTTTATACAACGCCTAGAGTCATTTACCATTCCATTGATGATCTGAGCTGCTTGTCCAACTGATGTTGCCTGAAAGCCCATGTTCGTCATGCTCTCTACCATCTCAGCTGCGGTGATGTTGCGGCCAGCGAATTTGTCGAAGTCAAGTCCAACTACAGGAACGGCTCCTTCGGGCACAGGGTCGGAGGGCTTGAGGACGGCATCTTGAGCTCCGGTCGGCGCAGCCATGTTGAAGAGTGTGTAAGCGTTTGTGTTCGCGGGTAGAGCGTGGGTTCGAAGTATTCGTGCGATCCGGCGGCGACCATCAACTTGTACTGGCGTGACTTTTGGTCTAGGAGATTTTCGAGAACCCTTGAATTTTGAGGCTGACTAACGCGACAGCTCACTCTAAATACAAGCGGCTCGGCACGGTTATCATGCAGCACGTCCAGTAAAGTTCCACGACGGTTCGGCGGGAACGATTCACATCTAGATGCACATGCAATTCAATCTTATTGTGCAAATTCTCTCGACAAGGACAGAAAAATACGGCCGAAGTATTGATTCATGGCAGAAGTGGCATAGGTTGAGCAAACATCTGTCAAGTTGAAAGATCGTCAACATCTCGATCCGCAAATCCCTGCGGTGTGGCATCCTGGCTTGCATGCAGCCGAGACTTTTTGAGCTTCAACACCAAAACCGTTATGGTACAAATGACATATGCGACGAACCAGGCCTCGTGTTTAGACCCATCCTGCGACATGTTTGCATTTTCAAATTTGAGCCATCTCGAGAGGTTTGATCAGTGGTGCAATCTGGTTCTTTGTTCTTCAAGGTCAACAAGCCCCTAATAACGACTGGGCTCTTGATCAGTTCCTGACATTCCGCCCGAGCGTACGGTTCGTTACCAGCATCCACGGGCTAAAAGTTAGTGCAATGTGGGCCACGAGATGCAGTGCGTGAAACCAAGTAAATGTGCACCGGCCAATCAGCATGACATAGAGTTTAGGCTTTCGTCGCTCCGCACGCCTACTCTACACGTTCTGTTTCCTTCTCCTGTCTTTCGACATCCTCCAGACACACACCTCCAACTCACTCGGACACTTCCAGGACTCTTCGGCACCTCGAAAATCGTGTTGTGTGTCATTTTCGCTTGCTTTTGACACCCAAGTGACCGTCCTGCCCGCTTCTTCTGTCGTGATCGTTCGAGATCCGGCCATTTTCTGGACCCTTCCTGTCATATCTCCCGGCACAGTCGTGCACGCATATCACCAGCGTCCTGTCATCATCAGAGATCCTCTGACGCTGTCTTTTGAGCTGTCGAGGCCTTCTCCCGGTGTTGTTGAAAGCTGAGGGTGAAATCGTTACACAGGCACGGGAGATTCGAGTGCCTTGTCTTCGAAGGCCCACAAGCGCGGATCAGCAAGCCCTACTTGTTAGTTCGCGGAGTCTTGGCGTTTAGATCTGACTTGCCAAATCTTGCCACGCCTCGATTGCAGGTTTCATCGCGCATACCATTAATCAACTCACTCCTTTGACAGCTTGCGCAAACACATCGGTTGCGCACATTGTTTCTTCCTGGTTTCCTGGCTTATCATCAATTCATTTCCAGGACTCAACGGCGCACCAACGCGACGACGCAGCACGTGCCCCACGATATATTCTCTTCATGATAATGTTTTGTGCAGTACATCAGTAATATGTCGTCACGCTTTCCTCCGGTTCATGAGTCCCGGTATCCGCCTCGCACTCGGTCGCGATCGCCGCCGAGGTATCAGGAATGGAGACCGAGTGGACCACCAAACCCCGGATTTAACAACAACAGACATAATGACTTCGGCCGAGGACTGGATCCTCCAAGAGGTCCCAAAACTTTCAACGATACTCCCAGAGGTCCACCACCGGGCCCAGGAGCTGGTCCATCAGCACCAATTGGCCCTCGCGGTAGAGGTGCACCACCGCGACCGGAGTTCAGAGAGCTGAGAGACGCACCTCCTCTTGGAACCGACCGCTCATTCAGAGAGCGCGAGTTTGATCGCAGGCCGAGACCTACATCGCCCAGAGTACGTTCACCTGTGAGAGGCTTCAGAGATGGTCCTATCCCTCCACGCGATCTTGACCTAGGAAGAGGTCGTCGCGACTCTAGAGACGGACCTATCAACCCGGGACCAGGATACTCGGATGCCCCTCCATTTGGTCAGCCTCCATTTGGTAGAGGTGGCTTCAACGGTAGGGGTCGAGGCAGAGGTAGAGGAGACTTTGGCTTCCGTGACCGCCGTGGACCTGCGGATGACCGTAACACCTTCAGACCTAGAGACAGATCACCGCCTACGAGATGGGGCAGCGTATCTCGCACAGATAGAGATGACTGGCGGCCCGAGCGTCGGGAAGATGATCGCTGGATTGATCGTGATGACCGCGAGCGTGAGCCTGATCGCTTCAGAAGAGATGCTGCATCGAGCCGCTTCGACTCGCGCCCTCCCACGCCTCATCAACAGGCACCATTGACACAACCTCCAGCCGAGCGTCCGCCATTCGAACCTTCAAGAGATGATCTGGCAATGCGACGACCGTCGACAACTTCTTTGTCTGGCGTCAAGGAGCCTCTCAGACGCGATGTGCAACCTCAAAATCAACCACCACCAATGCCTTTACCACCCAATGATCTTCTTGCTGGCCGTGTCGAATCCTCGGCCGCTCGTTACGGATCTCGTGCCTCTTCACCGCCGCCGTCTGCACCTCAAGTACCTGCCTTTGGTTCCTTGTCCTTTAAGTCTCAGCCATACAGTGGTCCTACATCGAATGTTTGGAAAGCCTCGCCAGAGAACCGCGCGCCACCAACTCCTGCGAAGGTGCCGGTTCCATCTTCTCCCGTTACAAAGACAATTCCAACTGCGCCCAAAGCACAATTGGCTGCGCCACCACCTGCTGCTCCCAGAGCTCCGAGGGCGTTGGAGAATGCACCTCCCACAGCTCCGAGGGACATTCCGTCGGACAGAACGCCTTCTGCACCCAAGGCAAGGAATTCGTCCGCACCCCAACCTCCCGTCCCTACAGCACCATGGGCGCTTCGAACAGACGAGAGGGCGGGTGGACAGTTCGCCCCGGCCGCAGTGCGTGAAGGGCGTAGTCTCTCGGGATCTTTCCAGCCAGACATGAACAACACACCCACCTCACCTCGAACATCTGGACCCCCGGTTGCTCAAATGACTCCAGTAAAGCCTATGGACAATATGACCAACCAGATGTCTGTTTCTCAAATGCAGCAGCCTGCGCCTGGTAACAACCAAGATGGAAGAGCATCTCGAGTCGATATGGCACCTCCAAGGCTTGGAACGCCGCCTCCGACCGCCCCCAGCGGCCCACGCAATGCACATTCATTCAGCACATCACCTGTCATGCAAAATCCGAACGTACCGACTGCACCTAAGGCCATTCGAGGACCACCTATGGCACCTCGTGCTTCGGTGGACCGTGGACAACCACCACACAGACCTATGGACAGGAACGGTCCCGCTGTATCACGCGCACCCCCAGGAGCCCCAAGAGCTCTTGCTTGGAACCAGTGGATTCGTCCTGGTGCCCCTCAATACAGAGAGCCTACAGTACCCGCCAAGAGAGACTTGAATGGTGATGAGAAGTCTCAACAAATTATGCAAAGAGCCTCTCCTCAGAGCATGCATCGCCAAATCTCGGATCCTTCGTCCATGAGAGTTGAGGACGCTAGAGACGACCGTGCCTTCAAGACCGCTCCTGCGTCGCCTGAGCGCAGAATGTCTGACGCCAACATGACCACTCGTGAAGAACATCCTCCTTTCCAGAAGGAATATAGCGTACCTAGTCCAGCTGATCCGCAATCTGACCCTGTGGTAGACGCCGATATGGCAACAGCCGAGTCTTCAGAGGAAGATATCAGTGATGAAGAAGGCATGGATCTAGATGAGGAAGACTTTGCACAGAGCAAGGCGAAGTTTGAACGCCAAAAGGCACATCTGGAAGCCCAGATGATTGATCTCAGCGCAAGAGAGTACAGAGCAACTACTCCGTTGGAACAAATCGCTAGACTTGCCAAGATCACCGTCCAGGATCTTCCCTTGGCCCAAATTTCGACATCCTCAGAAGGCAAGGAAGATGTTATGGAAGGGTTGGAAAAGACTGAAGTGCCTGCACCAGCTGTCTCACCATTGCGTCCGGCACCTTCAAGAGCCCATGAGGATGCTGAGCCAGATCTCATCACACCCAAGAAGGAGCAAATTGAAGAAGTCGAACCAGTGGCTATTCCACGCTCTCAACATCCGGGAGGGGACAGGGTTTTCGAAACCGCCGAGACCGCCGAGATTGACCATACCGAGGACATCGATATGGATGGCAGCGACGAGCTGGACTACATTACACCAGAACCCAAGCGAAGCATCGAAACAATCAATCTTCCTTATTTGGTAAAGGCACCGCTCACTCCACTTTCAGAGTTGGGGGCTTTCCACGAAAACCTTGCACGCCTGAACGCTGCGAAGCCTGCCTTGATCATGCATTACCAAGCACAGGCAGACGAAGAGAAGTCTCTGCAGAAAAACCTCCATGAGCAGTACCTTGAGAAATATCGCGCTTGGAGGGTCGAAACTCAGCTGCTTGATCGCGAACGAGCGAGTAAAGAGTCTGAAGAGAGACAGATGTCTGTCGAACTCGGTCTCGACATTGAGTCAAGTCCAATCCTCGAGAACCCAATCTCCGAGTCTCGGTCCAGACTGCACAAGTTTAGCAGCGAATATGATATCCAGCAAGTACTGAAGCAGTCAGAAGAGACGGCCAGACTTGAGCAGGAAAAGGTTGAGCGAGAGTCTAGAAGAGCTCAGATCGATCTCGAGAAAGAGGCTATTCCACCAGACATGTGGGATGATGCTTCGAAAGAAAAGCACATCTTCAGAAACATGAACCGCTATCGCGACCCTATCTGTCTGACGGATATCTATGGATACGAGCCTGAATTCGACACATTTACCGAAACCGAGCACAAACGCTTCGTGGATCTCTTTAAGGAAAGGCCCAAGCAATGGGGAGAAATCGCCGCTCAGCTTCCTGGTCGATCATATGCTGATTGCATTCATCATTATTACAAGTACAAGTGGGATGGCCGATTCAAGGAAAAGACCAAACGTAGAACGAAGGGTACCAGAGGTCGTGGTGGTAAGGCTGGCGCTCGCGCAAGAGCTGCACCACTCATGGCCGATCTCGGCAAAGGCGAAGAAGACAGCTCCTCTGGACCAATGCTCACCGAGACTGGAAGACCAAGACGTGCCGCAACTCGTACTGCATATACTGCCGAGAAAGATCCCGAGGTCAAAACTGCTGCTGCTGTCACGACCACTAGCAAGAAAGTACTTGCAGGTGGTGAGAATGGTTCCGAGAAGCCTGCCAAACGCCGAAAGACGCAAGCCGCTGGTGATAAGCCGCCAAAGAGAGGCAGACAAACTCTTGTTTCCGCCTCGACTTCTGTTATCTCGCCTGCTGGCACTGACAAAGATGTTGTTCTCAGCAAAGAGGATCTTGCAGCACACCAACAGCGCCTAGAAGAGGCTTCTCTTCTGACTGACTTAGCCACTGGAAACAACAGGCTAATGCAAGGACCTCAGCCGGTAGAGTACGCCAATGAGCCTTTCCCAACCCACGTTGCCAACGATACCGCGGAAAGAACTCGCGCTCCTACTCAGTCTTCGATATCGAGATCCAGCGCGTCGAGCTACTGGTCTGTACCAGAGCAGACCGATTTTGTTAAGTTCATTGCTCATTTCGGTACCGATTTTGGCGCTATTGCCAATCATATGGGCACTAAGACTCAAACTATGGTACGTTGACATCTTTCCATGCACGACAATCAATTACTCACGACTCATCAGGTCAAGAATTATTACCAAAGACTTGTCGAGAGTGGCAACCGTCCTGATGTTGTCGAGGCTGCTAACATTGCTAACGCTCGTCGTGATCGAGGAGAAGACATGGGCATTCCGCCAACACCTACGCCCATCAACAAACGACGCTACGACAACCCAGGTCCAATTCTTCCACGTACAGCTTCTGGTTCACAGGGTGAGGTCATGGACATCGATCCGGTTCCAGCAACACAACCTACCGCCATCTCACAGCCTTCATCACAATACCAACATCAATACCGTTTCTCGACCTCTATGCAGCCGACTTCTGCACCTCCACAAAGAGCTGCGCCTACTCCAATTCAGCCGCCGCATGGCTCACCCGCTCTCGGCAAGCCAAGTCTCTCTTCGCAAGTCCGCACCAACTCGACATCCGGCCCGAAGATGGGCTTCTTTTCAGAGTCCAGAATGGAGAGAAGACCAACTCTGCAGTCTTCGGAACGTCCTGCTCAGCAACCATCGCCTTCTTTGATGCACCAACAGCAGCCGACGCCACCTGGATTCATGCACCAGAATCTATCGAACTTGACTTCTGAATTTGTTAAGAATCTGAAGGAAGAACAAGAGCGTGCTCTGTCGATTCAAAAGCGAGCATCCCAAGAGCATGTGCCGCAGGTGGTTCAACATTCGATGTTCCAGCCTCTTGCTGCTCAAACTTCTGCGCCGAACGCGTCTCCTCAGCTGTCAATGCTGGACAGACCTTTGGAAAGGGAAGAACGTTCTGGAACTCCTGGTATGACTTCCATGCCACACCAGCGCGCTGGACCATCCATGTTCCGTAGCATCATTGGTTCTCCTGGCCCAATGCCTTCTCCGACGGTCACGATGCATCCACCATTCAGGTCTGCTCATGTGCCATCTCCTCCAAAGAGAGAAGAGCAATTGTACCGACCAGGATCAGTGCCAGCGCCGTCACCCGCTCCTTCTGTCGCCAAACCTGTTACATCCCTGACCACAGGAACTCCTGCCGAGCCTCGTAAGACGTCGAACTTGGCATCCTTGCTCAATTCTGAACCTGAAGAACCCCGCCAAAAGAAACGAGTTAGCGATCAGGGTGTGACGCCTTTCACACAGTCGCCAACACCGTCAACTCTGAGTGTCGCACCTTCTGGGCCAAGTGCATCGATCTACCCTCCCAGGCGAGAGGTGTTCAACCAGACACCTGTTTCTAGGCAGGAGTTCGAAACACGCTCAATCTACCAGCCTACCTCGCATGCACCAACTCCGTCTGCTCAACACGACCTTATGCCTGGTAGATCAGGCACGCCGGTCGGCTCAAGACAAGCAGAGTGGCAATCAAGACCTCCCATGGGTCAGAACTTGACCTCCAGCTCACCTCACCCACCGGCACCTCTTGAACGTGATGTCCGTCCTTACTACTCGCATCGTGCCAATCTCGGCAGTCTTAACCCGCAGTCAAGAGCGAACCCATCGCCGCCACCTAACACTCACCCTTATATGAGTCATTCTCGAACCCCCTCGATTGGCGGCAGACCGATGACGCCCAGTCAGCTACAACCACAAGGTCCAGCTGCCATGTCACATATGGCGCAGGCTCAGACCGCTCAAGCTCAGGCTCAGATCATGCAGTCCAACCCCTACTCCCAGGCTCATGCCGGTCCGACACACATGCAGCAGATGCACAATCATCAGCAGAGTCAGTTCAGTCATCGTCATAACAGCTCTGGTGGGTCATCGCACGGAGGCCTTCACCAGAGACAGCCCAGTCGAGGCGAAGAGATGGCAATGATGAGACAACAACAGCAGCAGCAGCAACAGGAGAGGGAGTTTCACATGAGCCGTGAGCGCGAGCACCGTATGGGTATGGATATGGACCGACAGTACAAGGAACGCGAAGCGCAGTACCACCAAGCACATCATCAACAGCAACAGCAGGAACAACAACGATATGGTCAACACCGTACACCGCAACCATTCCAGCAGCAGCCACTTTCGGGACCTCCTCAAATGCTTTCGCTTAGAGAGCAGGCACGCATCGAGGCTGATCAGAGCTACCGTGATGCTACGAACAGGGAGCGATATGAACAGGAGATGCACGTCAGGCGCATGCAAGACGAGGAAGAAAGATCACGTTATGATTACCGCAACCCTGGCGGCATGATGGGTAGATCGTCCGCAGGAGGATATGGTGGAGGTTTCCCACCTCCTCCACACAGGAGATGAATTTGATGTACATCATTTCGTTTCATCATCAGTGTTTTCAAGAAGAAGGAATGTTTGCATTGCGAGAGGTAGTTTTTAAATGTATATGTCTATTGAGTACAAGATACCACGAAATTCAGTTTTTCCATCATCTTCAACATCTATGTGAGTGTATTTCTTGTTTATCCTCCTCCTTTCGCCAAATTCAGTAGCACTACTTTCCGACGTTCCCTTCGAAGTCGCAACACAAGCTTCACTTCACTCCGATCACCATCATTGATTGATCTCTCCGCTCCTGTTCCATCTCTCTCTACCGTCTCTCCAACCTCCCTCTCTGTTCTCATCCTTGTTCGCTTTCTTTTTCAAGACTCGTCACTACCCAAGCAAGTGTTCTTTATCACATCTTTTTATCTCGAGTCTTCCGTATTTCTTCTTGGAAGATAGAGGCCATATTCGACGTGACCTTCACTTCTTACGACTTTCTTCCCACACATACGCAAAGCGAAGTCACCTCGCTCTACCTCGACGTCGAATCGACGACGACTCGATCGAATTCGACAGGAAGGCACCCAACACCCATCGACAGACTTATAAACATCCTTCTCACACGTCAATACTCTGACACTCTTGTCTCACGCACAACACAAAACACTAAAGTCTGCTTTGACTTCCGGTTTTGTTCCAAGGTCACGGACACTTAACACCAACACCAAAGAAGTCACACAAGACCTAACAACCAACCGCAAAGATGCCTATGACTTGGGATGCCGCAGCTGACGCAAAGGTAAATTGTTCTCCTCTCTTTCTTTCACAAGCAAATACTGACATACGATTTTCCAGTTGTTCACCGTTGTCATGGCTGTCTATGATATCAAGATTAGCGGAGCCCAGAACGACAAGATTGCCCAAATGATGGGATCTGGTAAATCTTCTTTTTCAATACTTTCCTTTTTTTGTTCTCACACTAACTTGTATCTTTCCATAGACTGCACCCCCAAGGCAATCACACATCGTCTCTCCAAGATCCGTGCCCAGGGCGCTGGTGTGTCTCCTTCTTCCACCATCGCGACCCCCAAATCCCGCAAGGCCCATGCGGCCAAGTTCTCTGGTACTCCTTCCAAGTCCTCGAATGGCAAGGGCAAGGGTAAGGGCAAAGACCTCAACGGTCTCTCAGCCACCCACACCCGCACAACTCTCATGGAAGACAACGGCGAAGATGACGAAGAAGACTTCGCCACTCCCACCCACGCCCCCAAGAAGAGAAAGATGGAACCCAAGTCGGAAGACGAGGCTGAGGACCTCGGCGACGCCATCGACTTTGAAGCTCTTCACAAGAAGGCAGCTAAGGGTAAGAGTGCTAAGATCGAGGGAGGCCTCATCGATCTTACTGAACACCCTGGAGATGAGGACATGGGAGTCAAGATCAAGAAGGAGGCCGCTGCCGATGACCTTGGCTTCGCTGACTTCAACGATGCTGAGATCTAAAGTCGTGTCAACTATTCGGCAGGAGCTAGGAATCCCAATGACGATGGTTCCTAACTTTCGGGCGGAGATCATGATGGGAAAGTGGCAGCGGGAAATCATGTACTTGTAGTGGAGCCCACAAAAGCAGAAGCATTATTCAGAAGGGAAAGCACGATCAATATGGGCGAGCGGGGAGACTGATTGTACAAAAGCACAAACATCGGAGAGACAAAGACATGCAAACATTTCAGACACAATGACTTCTTCATGATCAATTCGCTCGAACTTTACCTTGGTGATATGTGAAGCAGTAGTCCGAACGATAGCACCGAAGCGATCAGAGCTGCTATCACTAATGCTTGAAGTGGCAGTAAAGCCGCGTGGAAAAAAGAGAGAGAGAGATGTTCCAAGCAACCAAACCATTCTCTCACCCTCCTCAACACGACCCTTCCACACAACCAGCAAAAAAACCAGAACCCTTTAAGCTCCTGGGAAAACCCTTCAGAC
>ERZ794946.481-NODE-481-length-15971-cov-3.793541_pt1 | contig 15971 bp, 14 predicted proteins | sample MGYA00433072_ERZ794946 | MGnify/ENA primary metagenome ERZ794946 (study PRJEB30137, sample SAMN04331413) | food metagenome | isolation source: Y3 must sample point D1 replicate A | place: Australia: South Australia | collected 2014 ...
TCAAGCAGTTGTCATGTCCGGAATGCTGTTTACCCAGGGATATAGACCTCTGTCGCGATTCCGACATCATCCCCACTTCCGCTCCTTCCACCACTGCTTCCTCCACCACCAGCACCACCACACATCCACTAACAATCCACTGTCACAACTGCACCGCCCTCTTCGACCGCCTCCTCATCGAAGAACGCCTGCTCGCCGAAGTACAAAAACTGATGCTGCAATGGACGACGCAGGATCTGAAATGTGGCAAATGTGGACGCATCCGCCAGAATGAATTCATGGAACATTGCAGTTGTGCTGGGGAGTGGGGGGTCAGTGTCAAAAAGAGGGAGGAAGTGGTGAAGTTACTCAAGGTTTATGGGGGCGTGGGCAGGTTTTATGGGATGAGGATGTTGGAGGATGTGGTGGGGGGTGTGGTTGATGCTGTGTGAGGGATGAGAGATGAGGGAATGAGGGAAGAAGGAAGATGGGAGGTGTGATTCGTGGGAATGGAGTTTAGGGGAGGGGGGGCATTGCTGGAGTTGATATGGGGAGATGAGCGATATGTATATATTTGCTGAATTACAAAATTATGATGAAGATTATCACATCACATTGCTTTAGTTTTTTGCAAGGTAGTTGTGCAATATCAAGAGTCTTGTGGGAAGTGTCCTCGGAGGTTGAGAATTTCGCTGGCATATAGTAGCAGCGTTATTCGTTCTTGACCTTCTCATTTGCCAAAAAGTCTGCGGCCAAAGTTCGTGTCTTTAAGCTCCGAAAGTGTTGTGCCAATTCAAGAGTTCACACGCTGTTCTTGAGGTTCAGGTGTGCAGGAGGTAGCAATGTTGTTTACTGGCCTGGTGGATAAGATTTCGCTACTGCTTCTTTCACATTTGCTAAAGGGTCGCCTCTTTTTATAGATGACTGTACTAATTCCGAAAACATCTTACATTTTCTACAGCTTTACTGTATTCAGATACGATGGCTGGTGAGGTGATGACAAAATCTCATATCCGAAGGGTTAGTTAGTTGGTCCTTTGTGTGCATTGGTTGTTAAAGTGCAAGAAAGACCGTGAGGAGACATCGTTATTTGACTTCGAGCATGTAATTCACCAAGAGCTCGTGGGGTTGTTTCCAGGATAAGGGGTAAGTGGAGAAGTGTTTCGTTTTCTTGAAAGACATAGTAATCAATATGATATCCCAAGGGTGGTAGGATATATTGATGGCGCATTCAAGAAATGCAAGGGGGTCAACTCGAAATGTGCAAAATCGATAAACTGGAAGATCCTGAGAAGACTTGAATTTTACAGCTTTGAGGGTGTTTTTCACGAACATTTTGTCGAGTTGTTGTTGAGGGAAGATAATGTTGAGTGGGGAGGTATCATGTTTGTCCTGTGCATGGAGATGGTCTGGTGATCATGATAAGACGCGTAGTGATTTGGCTTCGAAAGTGCTGTCTTATTTTCGAGAGTCTGTAAAGGACGAAATCAGACGTCAGAAGGCAGGCAGCAGTGACCATCCTATTATTGTTGTTGACCGCAATGGCCTAGTCATGCAGCATCGCTGGCAGGATTTCTGCCGGTGCGTTGGAAATCTTCAGAGTTCAATAAGTGGATGGTTACTGATGTCAAGCAAAGTCTGTTTGGTAGGTGCGACCCCTCACTACTTTCAGCATCTTCATCAGACATGCAAATCATTCATCAAGACAGCATGTTTGAGCGTTTTGGAAAGAGCAGCGCGTGGCATGTGAGACAAGCGAGCAGATTTGGATTTCGTGCCAAGGGTTTCGAGCTGGGAGAGCTGGGGTACATGTCGTCGGTACATGATTTGGGCTGTTGGGAGGATGAAAAATGAGGGCTGGCAAGGAAGGAGGGCAAGAGAGGGTTTGACCAGATATACAATCAGCGAGATGACTGGCGTGACAATTTGAATTTCGGAAAGGCCTTTTGGATTCTAAAGAGTAGATTGGGTAGTGTATCACTAGTCGTGCGTTGTGGAGCTTGCAGTGTGATTGCATGTCCGCGAACCAAGAACAAGATCCGCGCGCCTCTGGAAGGCACGGTGTCCCCTGCCCGAAGATGTCATGTTTTTGCCCTTTACGGGCCTGGCCATTGCCTTGTCCTTTTACGTTTCCCATACTCCCACTCGTAAAATCATGGCAGTATTTCATGCAGGAAATCGACCAGGATGTGTCTTTTGAAGTTGGTCAGCACAGCCCGTGGGGAGGGAGTCACGGGACTTGCCTTACGGTTCCCAAAGCCGAGAATTGAGGAGAAGGCAAGCGCGACTCTGGCAGACGGGTGGTTCTTTCCAGACTGAAGGCACTCCGAGGCATCAATACGCGCGTGTCCAACGACTCGACAGACCGACTTTTTTGTTTTGCATTAGGTACGTTTGTTTATTCTACCTCTGCTCGGTCTATTCGGACCAGGCCCAATGCTCCCCATGGCCTACCCCGGTCTGAAGAACGAGACACCTCATCACCCACCCAACCACCGTCACACACCCACCACCAACTCCACCTCCACAGAGGTCATCGCAACGCGAACATCGCTTTCACACCCAAGCACCCGTATCAATGTCTTGGCCCTAGCACTATCGCGTCGCCATCCATCATCCTTCACATGCCCTCGGTCGCGTACAGACGCGTCGCAGTCGGATCTAGCTAACCCACCTCTCCAGGGCGTGTGCCCCATGCTGTAACCAGCTTCGACCATGAGTGCGCCGTGGCCCGGTCAGAGCAATGGCGTCTACATGAACCCATCCATGTCGTCGCTCTATGCGAACCCCAATTCCTCAAACATCGATCTCAACTCGTTTGCCCAGAATGGCAGCATCAACCCGCAACAAGCCTTTGGCGCGCCGCAACAGACCTACAACGTTAACCCCGTCGTACCTTCAAAACGCGCCCGACCCTCGGAAGACCAGATGCATCACTCGCCGCATGCCCCGTCACAGTCACTAGACATGTCGCGATCGCAAACCCCAATGCAGGCTGGCGCGCCCTTTGGCGCATTCAATCCCCAGCAACAGCAGCAGCAACCGTTTCAAGCTCCGCCCACTCCTTACCAACATCTGCAGCAGAACACCTCTGCCTCGGCCAATGCTACGCCATCACCAACCATGCAGCCTCAGCAGTTCCGTCCGCCGCAGCAGCCACCGCAGCGCATGTCAACAGCCTCGCCTGCTACTTTCGCCCAGACCATGTCGCCGGCTCCTTCGACCGCTTCAAACAACATGATGCAGCCCGGCAACTTCAATCCACAGCAGTCGTTCGGCGGGAACAACTTCAATCCGTCTTCCTCTGCAGCCATGAACATGTCGCAAGGCATCACCTCTGTACCTCAGATGCAGCAACAATATCAGCAGAAACTCTACCAACAACGCTTGCAACAACAGCAACAACGCCTGCAGGCCAATAGTATGGCTCAAGTCCGCGCCAATGCTGCTCAGACTGCAGCCGGCTTCAATCCCGCAGCTGCTGCCGCCAATGCCAGTGTTGGAGGCGCGAATGGCATGGCAGCTCCCGGACAACCTTCTGCGCAGTCTAATCAACAGAAGCAAGAACAATGGATGCGATCGCTGCAACAATTCTGCCAACAGAATAACAGACCCTTCAACCCCCAACCGACCATCTGCGGACGACCATTGCCTTTGTACATAATATGGGTCATTGTGTTGCAACATGGCGGTTCCACTCGCGTCACTCAGTTCTCAGGCTGGCCTACCATCGCCCAAAAGGTCGGCTTCAACCTTCAACAATACCCTACAGCAGCAAATGAGCTGCAGCAATTGTTCGATACTCATTTGGGCCAATATGAGCGCGTCTTCATGCAAGCACGCATGCAACAACGTCAACAAGCTGCTTCTCTACAAGCCCGCCAGTTGGCTGGCCTAGGCGCACCGAGTCCCGCTCAAAGCTCGCCTGGTCGTCCCAACGATCCGCTCTCGGCCCAACAGCAGACGATGTTGCAGATGCAGCAGAAGGCTCAACAGCAGCAACAGCAAATGGCACAGGCTCAGCAGCAGCAACAGGCGCAACAACAGCAAGCACAACAAGCGCAGCAGGCGCAACAAGCTCAGCAACAGCAGCAACAACAATTGCAAATGCAACAGCAACAAATACAGGCCCAGCAACAGCAGCAGCAGTTGCAACAACAACAAGCTCAGCAACAGCAACAACAACAACAACAGCAGCAGCAGCAGCAACAGCAGCGTTCGACCCCTGTGCCTATGATGAACCCTCAAGCCACACCTATGCAGCGCCCTGCTCCTACGCCTACTGCTAACGGGATGACCACTCCACAAGCTGCTTTGCAGCAATCAGCCCTGGCCGAGTTCCGCCGTACTTCAAGTGTCGGTAAGATAGATTCGGTACCGCCACCAGACCAGGAAGCTCGAGTCTCAGCATCACCCGCCATCAAAGCTCAGTCAGAAGCAGGTGGCACTCCAGGCATCAAGCGTGAAGCTAGCGCTGCTGAGTTGAAGCACATTACTGGCCAAGAAACAGAATATGAGCCTCATCGACGAACCCTAGACTACTATGGCGGTTACGATATCCTACCCCTGGCCAAACTTGGCGGCGAGATCTCTAGACTAGTTCCCGCTGTTCCAATGGTCGACGAGATGGGATTGATAGACATCCGGGCTCTCACATTGAGTCTGCAGTCTGGCATACACGCCGAGACCCGTCACGCTTTGGACAACTTGATTATGATCTCCGTCGAGCCCCGTATTATATTGGATCTCGAGAAGTGTGAAGACTTGACAGACGTACTGGTTGATTGCGGAGAGGCCCAGCTCGATATCCTTGCAGATGGCGCTGCCGAAGTATCGGACGGTCTCGACTTGCCGTCTTACGAGGATCTTGTCAGGCTGTGTCGCATCGAGAACGAGTCACTGCAAGATGTTCCGGCTGTCGGTACCCAAGAGTATGAGTTAGATCGTGCTGCCGAGCGTCTCGTTGGCGTCACGACATTGTTGCGGAATTTCTCCTTTAACGAAGCAAACCACCGCCTTCTGTCCGCCAGCCCTGTTGTCAACTTTGTCTCAAACGCACTCCGTTTGTTGGGCACTCGTAACACTTTCCTTCGCAACTCGAGGAATGTCGCCGACTTTTACAAGGATATCGTTACCTTCCTCTCTAATATCTCTGGTATCCTGGAGTTGCCCAACCGTGACGATGCTCTTCACATTCTTCAGTTCATCTTGGCATTCGCTCCTCATCCAGCCCCCAAGCTCTCCTCCGACTCTCCGCTACATTTTAACCCATATGTACCTTTGGCGCAACGACATCTCCCGCTGGCAGTCGATTGTCTTGCGAAACTCCTGGCTCGTCAAGAACCTAATCGTTCTTTGTACCGCAGCATCTTCTCTTCTTCACAAACACCCAACTCTTCTGAATCTGTGCCACCAGAAGATCTGCTTACCTCGGCCTTTGCTTTGAGCATTTCTGTCTTACCTGAACGCTCAAAACGAGTGTTCTCAACGACCGTGGAGCTCAAGATGGTAGAAGCTAGAAAGGCTTTGCTAACACAAGGCATGTTGGCTGCTGACATTCTGGCATCGATGCTCCCGACAGCGCAATCATCTGACGAATCAGACGAGAAGAATCTTGCTCGTGCTTGGCTTGGATCTGATGACCGCTGGCCTGGAGGTCTACTGCGTATGGCCTTTGTACTCTCGGTCGACCGTAGTGCGCAAGCACAGAGACCCCAACCTGGACATCCTCACATGCAACAGCTAGACCCTGATATGCAGAGTTATGGACTCATCACACATCGAGGTCTAGGTATGTTGGCACGTTTGGTGGAGAAGGCTGGACTGCCAGCGTCAGAAAAGGCCAGATCGAATTCTGATGACGAAGAATCACGAGGTGATGGTGTTCGTGATGGCAGTGATGATGAAGACCAGGACGAGTTTGATGATTATGAGCCCACGCCCAGCTGGATAGCAAGGTGTAATCCGGCTCCTCAGCGGGAGACTGTTCTTGGGGCTCTGCTGTCACCAGACGCCGACAAGGTGGCATTGAAGCTGTTGTGCAAACTTTACGATATGGCATCTGCCTGAACGCAGGGGATGGCAAGGGAACGGACAATCAAATAAACAGAAAGTGCGAAAAAAGAACACACATTATTGATCGATCGGATTATGCATATGGGAATAGTGGTATAAAACACGCAAGCGACTCCTTTTTTTCTACCTGAAGTACTGTTTCTTGTTCTCTGCCTTGTATGATGTTGCGATAATGTTGGTGATGACCAGTGAATACGAGATCTGTAAATGCAATCGTGCATATGCCGGCAACCCTTTTCTTGCATCATGCGTCCGTTTGTTTCTTGACACAATTGAAGTTCGTATTTTCTGCTTCATGACTTTGCGGCTCGTCCGGATACCGAGTCCTACTTTCGTCTTTCCAAACAGTGCCGCAAGCCACACCTAAGAACGCCTTGATCAATGATACGAGATGATGTTTATGTTTATATCGGAGAAATTATGCAGAGACAGGGTTGTGCCTTATCACTTGGTATACGCCACTTCCGCAATCGAGCAAGCCCCCCATCGGAGGAGGTCGAGGGCTTCGGGGCTCGCTGCTCTCTCCACATCTGCCGTCGCCTTCGCTGATTCAACAAAACCCTTCCTCCCTCCTTTTGCCCTCCAGACGTTCGGGCGGCGAAATTTGATGGACACAACAATCCCAAGGAAACTCTAGTAATATAACACCGTTATACAATGGTTTTTCTTTGCGAGTCATTGACAACAGTATTGGAGATGATCCCCCTCGTTTAGCGATGAGATATGATAGTGTCATTTAAGGTTTTGGACTGGGCTGACACCGGCGGGCCCCTGTCAATGTTCCGACCAACAACGGCTCTTCACCTCCTTTCTGCCAGCGAATGGCAGCGAGTGGCAGACTCTAGCATAGCCACAACGTTCTTGCCTCTGCCGGCATCTCTCCTTGTTTGTGTGTGTTGTTCTTTGCCCTCATCATGGGTTGCTCGCGTGGTCGGTTTCGGACTTGAAAGCCACTGATGATGGTTGGGCGTTTTCCCTCTGCGGGAGAAAGGGTTAGGCTCAAGCTCGTTAGGTTAAGGGAGGGCGTGTGGTTAGATGTTGGTGGCAGATTGTAAGTGATAATATACGAGCCGTCAGGATACGGATAAGGGAGCTGTGCTAGGTGCTTGGGCAATCCTCCAAGGTAGTATTGTACCTGTTCCCTCGTTTCTCCCCTCTGAATCGATTTCTCTTTCTTTCCTTTGCTTTGGTTTTCGGTACACATATACATACAACAAACGACTTTACTTAATGGTGTGCTGATTTGACGACCGTGTGAGAAAGAGATATTATTTGGTTTAAGAGCTTGGATTGGAAACAAGATGGCCTTCTCGTTCAGAAAGGGCAGTGTTATGGAGAGGATGGGCTACAGCGATGAGACCAAATTCCATCAGATCGAATCGCTGGGAGGTGCCCTGGATGCTCTGAGGACGAAAGGCTCGCGCATGAAGCAGAAGATTATCGCTGGTTCGATCGTCTCTGTGCTGCTGGTTTTCGCATTCCTCGCTGTAAGTCTTGTTTCTCCTGCTGCTCTGAAGCTGTCCAGGGACTAATCGTACTCCACCACAGTTCTCCCCTGATACCACAACCTCCTCGCTACGACAAGAACAACTCAACAAATGGTGGAAGACCCACGACGGAACCGACGCGGCAATTGAGAACGGCATCTGGAACAAAACACCAGAAGACCAAGAAGCAGAAGTCGCGCAAGGAACTTGCGACAACGTACCCGAGATCATTCAAGTCGCCATCCTCGAAACCGTACGCGCTCACGATGAAGTCGATGCCGCCCTCGTCCACTCGCTCGCGTCGCAACCAAACGTCAACCTGACCCTCTACCAACAAGAACCCCGCTTCGGCAGCGAAAAGATCTTCCACGCTTTCGGTCTCGACTACGCAGGTCCTCTCCACCCAGACGATTTTATGGGCACAGACAAATACACCACTATCCCCGACTTCTTGGTACTTACAACATGCGAACTAGCTCTCCGTCAAGCACCCAAACGCCTCGAAGCTCTCCTGGAACAAGGCAAAACCCGCCTCATCTGTATAGTCCACCACTCGGACCACTGGGCCGAAGAACAGCGCAAATCCGACATCCGCCCTTGGGTCGACGCAGGCATGATTGATTTCTGGACACTCTCACCACACACGGCGACTTTCCTCTCCAACACAATCGCAGCTTGGGATTCCAACGACAGCCAACCTTGGGATAACCCTCCATCCCCTCCCATCCGTGTCTTCGTGCCTATTTTCCCAGTCGTCGCGCCCAACATCACCACATCAGAGAAAGCGATGCAAGGCTTGAGTTTCGCCATGCAAGGTGACTACGATCCTCACCGCAGAGATTACAAGCATATTTTCGAGCGCCTGGGCAACTTTTTGGCAGAGGCGGAAAGAAATGTTTCTATGCATTTACTCGGTCAAGGCAATAGACCCGAAGTCCCAGAAAATGTGAAAGCGCATGTTTTCTTCGATCAAGGGTTGAGTTATACGGATTTCTATGCGCTACTTTCAAAGGTTTCGGCTGTGTTGCCTGGGTTTGCGAGCCCCGAGTATTTGGACCGCAAGGCTTCTTCGTCCGTACCTGCTTCTTTGATCGCCGGCACACCGCTGGTTGCGGATAGAAGATTATTGGAGGCTTATGCATATGTGGAGGAGGAAAGTGTTTGGTTGCAGGAGGATGGAGAGAATGAATTTGATGTTGTTGGCAGGATGTTGGCGGCCAGTGCCAAGGAAAGAGAACAAAAGAGCCAACACGCCAAAGACAACGCCCAGAGAATCATCGACGGCAACGTCAGAAGGGTAGGGGAGTGGCTAGAAACCGGCATCATCCAGATGTACTGTGCTGGCTCCGAGGGAGAAGACGACTAGATTCTTTTTTTCTTTCTTTATTGTTTATATTATCTTCCTTTTCCATCCCCCTTCGTGAACCGACATCTTGAAATTACCTATCTGACTATTTCCAAAAAAAGAACTGCTGGCTGCTTACTGTTCCGATTGCAGAAAGACCGACATGGGGCATGGCATAAACAAGACATTGAAGTTCAGGGGTGCATATGCAAAGACGGGAGGGAAGCAGCAAAGCATAAAAAGACAAATCGGAAACCCAAATGCCACAGCCAAGAAAACATGATCCTACACACCTCAAAGGACAATCATGGCTGAGAATTATAAAATGGAAAGCGCAATTCAGGAGTACTGAGTACTTTGAAGGAAGGTGCAGGTGATCAATAGGAGAGCGCGATCGATATCAGAATCGATTCTGTTCACCCCTGAGACAAACACCCAAGACAATACCAACAAGCAGGATTCGAGAGCATCACTGATGTACAAGAGGGAGATATGTATGTTTGAAGAATAATAAAAATGAATAAAGAATTAAATGGGTATAATGAAGTTTTACTCTGAACCATCTGCCTCCTGCTCAGACTCTGCGCCGTGGACCAATTCACCATTCCACCTGCCCTCTTCCTTCTCCTTCTCGAAGAACATCTTTGCAAACTCTTGTGCCTCATCGATGTCTTCTGCCACTCTCGTGCAAGCACAGTCCTTGGTCCATGTGTCATGGTAGTTGATGTTCTTGCCCAACTTCGAGTCCATAACCACATGCGGTGTGCCAATCAAGGTGCTCAGAATGTGACCATGCAGACGATCTGTGATGACAAAGTTGGCAGCTCCCAACATTCTGAATCCTTCTGTTGCCTTTGCCCATGCGCGCTGGTTCTTGCCAGTCTCGCGGTGATCACCGTCGATCGAAGGAGTAGGTGTGAATTTCCAGTCTACTTTCCAGTAGCTGACGTTGCCGATGCTACCGCCGAGGTCGAGGTTGCCGTGACCGAAGGGGATGGACTTTGAGTTTCCGGCGGAGATCTCCTTGTCGTCGCGGGCGAGGATCAGGACGTCGTATTCTTTGGGGGTGTTGACGCGGAAGTCAGGGCGAGATCCCCACATGAAGGCGATGTCGGGTGTCAGGACTGTCTTGACTTCTCCTTGGCCAATGCTGTCGGCGATGGCAATGTCGGTCGATACTTTCTCGCCTTCGAAGGTCTCCTCGAGCCATTGATAGCTGGGTGCGTCGCGAGCAGCGAGTTGCAGGTTGGGGTGAGAAAGGAAGGCGGCTTTGGTACGATTGATGCGGTCGTCGTGGGTCATATGGATGCTCTGAGGGAAGGCGCGGATAGGCGTTTGGGTGAAGTGCTTGATCATCTCGATTCTTGACGGTTGGTCCTCCCAGTAGTAGTCGTTGAAGTTGCCACCGCCTGCCATGATGATGGCCGAGTTAGGCTTGTGGTCGTCGAGTGCTTGGGTGAACTTGGTCATGTTGCAGCCCTTGTCCATGAAGCGGCATGCTTCCATGGTCTCGATGCCCATCATACTCAGCAAAATCTGTTGAGCCGACCAGATGGCGGCATCGCCCTTGTTCTCGGTCTCGAGGTAACCCCAGATGTTGACATAGCGAATGCCCTTAAGAAGTTGTTGGTATTCTGAGATGAGCTTTTGCTGAGCGGCATTGACTACAGCCTCGCAGCCCGTCGAAGGAGGCGTTGTCTTGTCATATGAGATTGGGACGTTTGAGACAACAGCAGGCACTGTTGACGAAGCTACTGCTGATGCTGAGGTTGTCGATGATGCTGCTTGTTGTGTGCTGTTATTCTGAGCCTCATCTTTGTATGATGAGAATGGTGATGAGACGAAGTCCGTGACATCGTCAAGGTGTAATGATGAAGGTGATGATACTGTGCCAGTCTGGAAGAGTGCAATCAAGCAGATGAACAACGCCACCACCACGGCGATATACGCGCATCGACTTGGGACAGGCATTTTGCTTTGGTTGGAAGATGTGTATCAAGACAAGATGGATGTATCACCTACCTGCTCCGACGGCCGTCTTTTACTATCCACGCCGCTCCTTTTCGACTCACCTTCCCCTAAATCATGGCAATCCCTGCAGCCGAACATACAACAATATACAACTGAAACAGGCATGATGCCGAGTAAAGACGTTGGAGCCGGAAAATCTGGATATCATACATGGTGGATGCTGATGAGCCAAGAAACGGTCGTGTGTGTGACCGTTGTCCGCTGTTTACGCTCAGGCACATGGTGCCTGATTTTATTGCCGAAGATCCACAACAGAGATATAGGGGACCTTGGTCTTCCTGTGCGAAGCTGTTCGCCATCGCGTTTCAGCGGATGCAATATCATTGATTCGGACAGGCGAGATAGGCTGAGCCAAGACGTGTAGTTTGAAGTTGAGTTGATGCACTGAGATGCAAAGTAGGTGCATGGGAAAGTAAAATGACGGTGGTGGAAGAACTCCTAAACGGGTGGCTGCGGCAGAGTGACTCGCCGATGCCAAGCCTCTCAAGCTCTCGACCTCCGCCCGTCCCTTCCTCTTCCTGCACTTCGCAGTCCCGGGCCATCAGGCCAAAACCATGCTATTCAAGGATGCGAGCGTGGTAGATCTTGTCCTCTGTTTGACGGAAAAACACCAGAAATACCCAATAAACTGGTTGACAACTTCTACGTCCGTCATCGCCACCTGATTATTGAAAAAATCAGAGTCATAAAACTCGTGGATCAACCACCATCCGAATCGATCTTCCAACGCTTGCATACAATGTCCAATATGACCCACTTTAGGGGCTTAAATCAGAAGGCTTCACCAAAAAGCCGATTTCGCATGGCCGCATATGATGCTACACATCTAACGTCGATAGGCGGTAGGTGTCAAGGGGAGTCCTGTTTCAGCAGTTTTCCTTCCGCATAGGCGAAAAACAAAGGATAATCGATCTTCTAATCTAAAAGAGCCCTCAGAGTTGGGGCCTGCCAAGACGGACTTGAGTACACCCAGTCAACGGCCATGTCTAGTACTGCTTGGAAGTAGAACGCTTCCAGTCTCCTGAGATGCCCTGATGCATGGTGAGTAGTCACCCAACGACACTGCTCTAATGATGGTCTCGGCTAGTTTTGCATGGATGCGCCGTAGGCATACCAATCCTTTGATCGGAGTCGGGTTTCCGCCACTCTCACCATGCTTAGTCTACCGGCTCCTCCTTGATCAACTTGCCGCTCATGAACGAGCATTGATAAAGGAGAAATGAGTGTTGGTCCCGGTTGACACCGGTGACACTGAGACCTGGTAGTAAAAGCAGAGGATTCCCTCGGCTCTCCAGAACCTTGTAAAGTAATTCGATCAATCGCAAAGATGTCTGAATCACCATCACCCTCAAGAACGAAGGTTGCTTTGACAGTGTTGTTCCACTCGAGCTGTGCTGTCTCGGTGACGCTGATTTCAAAGTCTGCCCTGAATGGCATTGAAGCACCTGTTACCTTGCTTGCGTTGCAAACGTTTGTCCAAGTGGTGCTTCTCACGCTTGTTGGAAAGCCTCTAGGATGGATTAAGTTCAGTCGCCCTCTATCTGTAAGCAAAATCTCTCATCATGATTGAGGAATTCTTGCTAACAAGACCCAGGCCTGGAAAGGATTGATCCCCCTGATGCTCGCACGCCTCGTCGGCATTCTCGCAAAGACGTTCTGCCTGGCCAGTGTCGATGCCTCCCTATACCAGATCGCAAGAGGCCTACTTCTGCCTTTCACCCTGCTCTTGTCACACTTCTTCCTCCACCCGCGACCATACAACCCTCCGCTCTCGCTCTTCGGATGCGGCATGATCATGATGGGCTTCGCCACTGGCATGATTACCGACTTGGGCGCTATGCTCACGAGTATCAAGGGTCTACTACTAGGTGTCGGATCCAGCTTCACTACCGCTGTTGAGAGTGTGGTCGTCAAGCGTTTCCTCACAAAAGGTGATGAGGGTATGTGGCAGATGGTATGGATGACAAACTGCATGGCTCTGGCCTGCTACTTGCCTCTCTTCATCATCTCTGGCGAATACACTGTATTTTCTGGCCTCTACAACAGTGCCATGGATCTGGATGTCGCAAACGCCGTCGCTGCCACCGACGCTTCTGGCCAACTCCATGCTTTCTTGTACACGGCTGTCGCTACCGGTGGTGCAAGTTTCCTGTTGACTCTGGCCACCTTCCTGCAAATCTCCGTCACTAGCCCGACAACACATATGATTGTCACCGCTGCTAGAGGAGTCGCACAAAGCGCGCTCGCCGTCTTGATCCTTCGCGAAGCTGTTACCATGGGTAGAATTTGGGCCATGGTCTGCATTCTGGGCGGTAGTGCAGTGTATGCTTGGGGCAAGGACAGAGTCAAGCAGCGTACCGAGAAAGCCGATGATAGAGGCATGTACGAGAAGCTCAATGAATTGGAAGCCAGGGAATCAGAAGAGAGTGTAGAGTTACGAAAAGTTTGATTCCGAGCATCTTCATAGATAGACCACCTTTATGACTACTTAATCTTTGCATTCCCACGTTCTTCTGACCCGCTTCTCCCAAGAAAGATCCGGGTGAGTAGTGATACACTACGAAACGGCATAGTAAAGTCCGGAGAAAGTCAAGCTACAGAGAATCAAACTAGAGGCACGAAATACACATTAGCGACTTGCAGCCTATACAATTCATTTTATTCTTGGTGTTTACTCAGTATGAGCTTCTTCATGCTTTTCTGAAGATGGCATCATGTTGGCTTCCTCTCTGTACCCCGCTTGACCGTCGGGGTGTGATACGCCGACACATCGGATCTACCCGCGCTGCCCTAATTACATCCTTCCTCCATGAAAAGATCTGTCACCTGCAGCCAACTCCTGCGATCGTAAGTGCAGCCATCTAAACCGTAGTACTGTACAATACGCCCACTCGCAGCTATACGCTGACCGAAACGCTCTCTGCGAAAATTGCCTCTGATTCAGGGAGAAATGTGCATCTCTACAGCTACATGCGTCACAGAGTTCAGCACATGCGGAAGATCCTTGCTCTTCCTTTCTTAAAGGAGTCTGATATTCTCTCGTGATCGGTTGCATAAACTTACATACCCCTCACCTCTCTGCACGTGTCACCGAGTCTCTTCGCCATCTGGAAAATAGCCATTGCTTTAGCCTGATACCCAGACGGAGAAATGGAGTCATGTAAAACCATCGGACCTGGTCGCGATGATGTGCTTCAATGAGCATCTGACACCGCATATAACGACGTTAGAGTATTTAATGGGTGGAAGTTGACTATTTTGTCAAGCCACCCATCCTTTTCGATGTTTTTCTTCACCATCTGTGGGCTTCTGCTCCCTGCTCTTATCTACCAGGTCAATGCATCTCCTCACAACGCTCAGCCCAAACATCGACTCGGTCGTGAGCGGATCAATCTCAATTCTGACTGGAAATTTCGTCGATGGGAAGAGAATCCGGATGGCTTAATCTACGATTACCGACAAGATCTGGAGAATCTGACAGACGTTTCCATTTTGAAACCTTGGATTCTGCCATCCGGAAATGATTTTATCAAAGATAGCTCAAAGCATTATCAAAGACCTGAAGGCAACCCTGGCAGCAACGTCACATTCGTACAGAACGACTTCGATGACCAGTGCTGGACCTCTGTCACCCTGCCTCACGACTGGGCGATAGCAGGGCCTTTCTATACGGAGCCCGATGGAGAAGCGATCGTAGGAGGTGGCATGGGACGTCTCCCAGTCTTCGGTGTAGGCTGGTATCGACGTAAGCTGCATATCTCGAATGACGACAAGAACAAACAAATTCAGCTCGAGCTCGGCGGTGCTATGTCGTATGCGATGGTCTGGCTAAATGGTAAACTGATTGGAGGCTGGCCTTATCCTTACAATTCTTTCCAACTCGACCTCACTCCTCATCTCCAGTTTGGTCAAGACAATCAAATTGCTATTCGATTAGACAATCCAGTCGATTCTGCTCGTTGGTATCCTGGCGGTGGACTTTACCGCGATGTTTGGCTCACCAAGACGGAACACACTCATGTCAACCAATGGGGTACGCGGTTCACCACAAGAGACGTCTCAAATGATTCTGCTGTCATCGATCTTCAGCTCTCGCTAGGGAACACTGCGAACTACACATCAAGGGTTAGCGTTGTCACCGAGATATATCAATCAAATACCGTCACTGGCCAGCAAGGACGCATGGCTGCATCTTTTCCAGCCACAACGGTGGAAATCGAAGCAAACGACAAAATAAGCATAAATCAAACCCTGCTATTGAGCTCACCACAGCTTTGGGGTCCCCCACCAACGCAAACTCCGAACACATACATCGGTGTGACCAGACTACTCAACGAGGCTGGCAGTCAGGTCGACGTATATGAGACACGCTTTGGAATTAGGAAGTTCGAATACACCGGCGATGACGGTCTGCGAGTCAATGGCGAGCGAGTTCGAGTACAAGGCGTGAACGAGCATCACGATCTCGGGGCGTTGGGTGCAGCATTCAACGTCAGAGCTGTGGAGAGGAAACTCGAGATCCTTCGTGAATTGGGTGTGAACGCCATTCGTATGGCACATAACCCACCAGCTAGCGAGCTGCTTGACCTGACGGACAAAATGGGCTTTCTGGTCTTTGATGAAGTGTTCGACTCCTGGGAGCGCAACAAGACTGCCAACGATTTTCATCTCATCTTCTCTGACTGGCACGAGCAGGACCTTCGTGCCATGATCCGTCGTGACGCCAATCATCCTTCCATCATGGTATGGAGTATTGGCAACGAGGTCGGCGAGCAGAATTACACACAGGAACTCACAGAAATTGCCACCACCCTTTACGCCATTGCTCATGACGAAGATCCAACAAGGCCTGTAACGGCTTCTATGAATTTCGCTCAGCCTGGAAACAACGGCGCTCCTTTCCCAGATATCCTGGATGTGCTGAGCATCAACTATCAAGGCGAAGGAATACGAGATACTCCGAATTATGCAGTTACAAAGGGCATCACCACTAAGCCTGCTTACCCCTTGTTCCATGAAGACCAACCCGACAAGCTCATTTGGACCAGCGAGTC
>ERZ794946.489-NODE-489-length-15748-cov-3.958644_pt1 | contig 15748 bp, 8 predicted proteins | sample MGYA00433072_ERZ794946 | MGnify/ENA primary metagenome ERZ794946 (study PRJEB30137, sample SAMN04331413) | food metagenome | isolation source: Y3 must sample point D1 replicate A | place: Australia: South Australia | collected 2014 ...
TGGATTACTTGAGTTCGAAGTCTAGAGATGTTGAGAAAGGGACTGGTGCTACGGTTATCCAAGAAGAGCGGTTCGGGACTTGAGAGCTGCTGAAAAGCTCCTCGTGATGTTTACTCAACAAAGCCTTGCTAAGGCCAGCAAAGCTCAAAGGCTGTCTGTCTGTTGTACCGGGGCAAACGTCCCCATCATCGACCGCCCAAACCCCTTCAGTCAGCCGCAGTGGTTCTCCTGACTGGCCCGCAATTCGTGGAAGGAGCAAGCGACCATACGAGGCGAAAGCAATTCACATCTCAAAGAAGAGCAAAGAACGACTCACCAAAAGAGGAAAGCACGACCGGTCAACAGAGGAAAGCACGAACCCGCCAAACGAGGAAGTAACGACCAACCAACGCTCTGCTCAAAAGGAAGGAACGACCACGCGACATCCAAGTCAAAAGGCACGACCGACAGCTCATCGCTCCTGCCCTCTTCCAGTCCTTGAACACCGCGTGGACAAAGTCGCCACAAAATGAATCATGGCACGACCGAGATTTATATTCCGGTGGAGGACAGTCCTTATCCGATCATCGCGAAGCGTCTTGGATCACTAGACGAGCGTGCCGGATTGTAGAAGATGGACGAGAGAAGCCACATGGCTTGGGACAGAGAGTGAAAGCATGGAATCGAGAAACAGAGCCAGATGTGGGCACATAAACACGATACTAATCATTGGCCTGTGTTGTCGTTTGGCTTGGTGGAAGAATAAGGCGGCTTGATTGGATGAGAGGCAGCTATAAGTGATGGGTTTGTCCATTAGTAGATCTAGACTCATTTATGGCATTAATACATACATTCATTCTGCGAGTTTGACATGATATGCTATATCCCTTCCAGTAACTTGCTCAGTCTTTCGTACGTTCAGTTAATGCGAGGTTAGTTCTGCTCTATCGCCTTGTTTACTCTTTCCTTCCAGATCAACGGAATTGCTCCTACTCTTTCTGTGGGTTGTCGCGTTCCTTACTGTGTTCTGTCAGCTTGGTTATTCCTTCTCTCCTTTGGAAAATCGTCATAACAATAAGAAGATGCCAGTGAGCAAAGCCGAAACAAGCACTTAACGTGGAAAGTACGATCAGGATAGTGATAATCTGATAACACTAAACTATGCCATGGTAAAGAGATCAAAGTTTGCTCGCATTCAATATCATTCATTAGTATAGCGACATGAGAGAACGTGGCTTGTAAGGAAACATCAACGAGAGTATTCCTGAATACCCCATCTGCCACCCCTAAAGCACAACAGCATAAAGAAACCCATCATGACTGCCCTCACCAATGGTCTGGATAACAGTAGCACTGACCCTCTCATCCTTGCCAGCATTCTCAATAACCCTTCTCGCACCCATAACATGCTCTTGAGTATTCCAGATCTCATCCTCACTGGCGATAGCTCCACCTTGAACGACATTGTCAACCATGATCACAGCGCCTTTTCTGCATCCCTTGATTGCAGCATCGAAGTAGTTCCAATTATTGCGTTTGTCAGCGTCGATGTAGACCAAGTCGAATTTCTCGAGCTTGCTAGACTGGATGTCGGAGAGCACGGTGGGCAGAGTTTCGATAGCAGGGCCGACGTGGACTGTAATCTGTTCAGTCAGACCAGCAGTGGCGATGTTGTCTCTAGCCACTTCGGCATGGTGAGGGTCAAACTCCAGCGTGGTGACTTTGAGACCAGGGTTTTCGGAAGCAAGCCAGATGCTACCGTAGCCGCCCAGAGTGCCGACCTCAAGACAGTGTTTGGCGTTGATAGCTTTGGCCTGGAGGGCGAGAAACTTTGCAAAGGCACGAGGGGAGTAAATTGGAGGTAGGCCTTGAGCTGTAGAGTTCTCAAGAGTACGGGAGAGAATAGAGCTATTGTGGGCGGTGGAAGGATGAAGGTGATTGAGAGTGTAGAGGTCGGTTGCGACCGCTTTGGGATCAGGTGGTGGACGACGGGTGCTCCTGGGTGCGGTGGTGGGTTGCTGTTGGTCAGACATATTTGTGTTGGTGTCGGGAAACTTGCGAAGTAATTGAAGGTTTAGTAGATACAGAAGGAGCTAGATGAGTTGGATGAGAGTCCACAGCTCCTACCTTCCATGCTTTTATATCTGATGCATGATCATTCACATGAAAGTAGCACGTCAAAACATCTTACGACTTGCCATCTATTGTTGCTACAATCGATTCATGCCAGCAAATCAACGCGAGAATTAGGCAGCCTATCTCTGCGACTCGCCTGTGGTAGCCTGGGGAGGATTGCTGGAATCTCCTGTGTTAATGGAACACATATTGCAATCGTACGAGGATATTCATCTATGTCCGTCCGTCTCGGCCGACGATGTCCGAGATGTTGAAATGCATCTTTAGTTATCTTGTTACTTTTTTGAACGAACCAACTTCCAGGAACGGAAATATTCCAATGCGCTGCAAGGCAAGAGCTGTACGAGATCATATCTGCTCTGGATACTCAAGATAAGTGGGATGCATGCTGAAGCGCATGCTGAGGTATCATACCTATTCGTGTGCGTCAGCTGCAATACGGACCCTTCTCGACGACGAATGGAGTTGCTCGACGCAGTCAATATTTCGTTGAAGCCTAAGCAAGAACGAACGAGTGGTTTCGTGGTCGTCGTCGTCTTCTGCGCTACGGTTGCATGAAGGCGCGAAAGATCCGCGCTGAGGTGACGTAGTCATGCACATGGATGTTCGCAACTGCATAAAACAGGCCTGTGCGCCGCATCTCTGGACATTGCTATACTTGACCTACCACAAAGATACGCCATCGATACTTCATACCAGTAACCAATGTCTGAGGCCAGTGAGAGTAGTGATGACTATGGAATTGACGAGGGAATCCGGGAGCAAATCAAACAACACTATGAGGAACAAAAAGAACGACGAGCTATCTTCCATTGGAAGAGAAACACACACTTGCTCGACAATATGAAAAAGTATACAGACATGTCCGACGCTGAAGTCGACGAGTTTGGATATTTTATGGTAGCAGCAGACTACTTCAAACTGCCAGACCATCGAGGTGGTGCTATCGACCCAGGAACGCGTCACTACCGAATGAACGGCAAGGAGCATACTATCGGAGACGTACCCTTCAAACACATCTTGGAGCAGGTAGAGAAGAGAATCAAAGAAATGCCTGCAGACCGTCGGACAGAAATGTTCAAGCAAGTCATGGCCGATGTACCTGGTACTACGAAGAATCCGGACTGGGAGAGAGAAGCAATTAATCCCAACGCGGAACCTGCAACTGCTTTCTCGACTTCAAAAGCTGTATGGTACAATCCATCTCTGCAATATCTATGTTCTGACCAAATACTAGGCAAAAGATTCCATCAAGTGCAATCGACAGCTGCTCGATGATCTAGCAGTCGGATTAGGTATGGACGACCGGCAGAAGGGCATGATCGAAGCTCAAATCGTATACCATGATGCTATAGGTGATGACAAACGACCGGCCACAGTGTTTTTCGGCGGAGATACTGGAGGGAAGGTGATGGGAGGCCGACTAGCCCGTGACCACACTCTTGCTGACGTACCTAACCATTTCTGCCGCGATCAAATCATGGACTACATAAACCAAATGGCGGAGGAAGAGAAGAGGGATATTGCTCGCGCAGCCGTCTTCTCAGATCTGGATCCCGGAGAGAAAGTAGCATACTCTACAGCCATAGCTGAGAATGCTAAAGAGCTGGGCCGGAAACAGAAGGAAGAGGGGGATCGGCTTGACGAAATTATGGAAACCCACAAGCCGAAGCCGAAAACCATGTTGGAAGCACGGAATATCCTTGATCAGGAGAACCTGCTCGACAGCGTTCCAGACGATAATCTCGACCTAACCCAACGCGGTCACTATGGCGATCTTGACTACAGCATGAAACGCGTCGTCAAGTCAGTTGTGAAACCCGGATGTGAGAAACTGCCCTCAGAAGAAACATTAAGCTGGCTCACGACTGTTGACCTCGACTGTGATCAGCTACGCGCTTGCATCAAACGCTTCACAAATGGCGGTATCTGGTCGATTGATCAATTTAGACTAGCGTTGGGTGGAATAGACAGGCCTAATCTGACCAAATTCCTGGAAAAGAGAGGGGAGAGGCAGGGCATAAAATCAAGGGCATTTCAATTGGGTTGGGAATTCTTTAAGACGAGAGAAATGCTTGGATTGAACATTCTTGAGAGTTCGGAAGATGATGGCAAGCAGATTGAAGAAAAGGGGAAGAACCGAAAGAACCCTGCAGCTGGTGACGACGAACCGACCTCTGGCAAGAAAGCAAAGCCAGTGGATCTAACAGCTGATGAGAGTGACCTAGAACCAAACTCAGCATAGTGTACCATGTAATTATATATCCTGCGCCAAAGAATGGAGGTTGCACGAAGGGGCGTCCGGCGCTTACGCTGCTTCAAGCGCGCGCGTATTGCCTACCTACCTTCTCGATGCAGACGGCTCCAAAGACGGTGTCTGACAAATCTTTCTCTAGTCGAAAAGAGCAGTCGTGGTCCTCGAATTTTAGTTTTGGAACCTTCTTGCTTGATTTAGTTCTTGCTCTATATACCTTCTTGTTGTACAAGAAACCAGACAGAAGAGTCAGGACGAGTACTATCAAACATGTATCGATCAACGAAAGTTCTTCTCCAGCTGCTACGCATTACTTTTCTCTCTTCGGCTGGCATAGCGTATGAGTTGGATTTCGGAGTTGGTTTCGCTCTGGAGCTAGATTATGGGTAAATGCTACAACCATCAAGGACACACCAGACTGCTGACGTATTGACGAGTACTGCGAGCATCCAATTCGCAAATGGCTCAGCTCAGGATATTGTGAAGATTGAAGGGGGCATACCGTATAAGGAAATGATGCGCTGGCTCTCAAACACGAACGATGTACCCATCTCACCACAGCAAGTTACAGACCAAGCGGGTTTTTCGTCTATATAAGATGCCAAGTTCCTGGTCACAACGACTCGTTCATGCGGAGTCATTTCAGAATGCGATCAACCTCTTTTCCTCAATGTGGCCAACACAACCACCCTCTTTGACTCCTCAAGCTCATGCTCTCCTCTGGATGCTCAAAGCCCTGAAAGCAGCAACAGAAGCCTGCATAGAACAACCCGTCCAATACATCGTCATCACAAACCCACTACCTCTCGAATCATCACCTACATACCACTCCGCCATCCACTCAGCCAGCTCGACTCTAGGTCTCAGACTAGGCAGCACAAACTTCCTAAATGCACAAGCTGCAGCCGAGGCATACGAAACAAAAGGCACCTGCGACCTCTTACCAGACTCTTACGACGACTATGCCTCTGATCACCTATTTGTAGCCATAAACCACAACCGTGCTGCAGCGCTGCTTTCCTCATAATCGAAGATTGTGATATCTACGAAGAGCTTAGGACTGTTCACGATACTACACTTAGCAGTGGCAGTGACATCCCCCGAGCAGAAAGGCATGATGCGATTAAGGCCGCTCTAGGAGATATCGTCAAGCCACCGTATGTTCATGGTACATCTACTTACAAGGCGATCAGGGACATTGTTCTACTCGGAGAATCAACGAACAATGAAGTCTTGCATGCCGTGCTTGAGGAAGTCTTGAGTCGGCCGTTTATCAACCTCAATATCGGAGCGAGCAAGGAGAGATTGAAGATGGTTAACCCTCTGTTTGCCGCTTCAAGAGGTGCAGCGAAAGCATGTCTGAATTGTAAGTTTGCTAAGAACCATAATGGCATGTATGGATCGACGTAGTATGAGTGTGTTGAAGATGGAATCTATCGATGAGAATGAATGCAGATTAGCTGGATTTGTGATCATGTCTTGTGCACTGTTGAATTTTTTTGATACAGAATTTTGTTTGTTTGAAGAGGGGCGGTCGTGAGACCTAGACGATCTTTGAAATCTACATGTTGCGAAAAAAAAATGAGCCTTGCCGCATTTTTCTAAAGAGGCATCCGTCGTACCATTCGTGTTTGCTTTGCAAAGAGAAAGCCTCGACTCCATGAAAATGCGTTGGAACAGCAAACCATCCAGCAATGAAACAAAGGAAAAGGGAAGAGCAGGAACCGATACTCGTGAAACTGAATGTCAGCCGCGTCTTACCTTTTGGTTGCGCCCTGAGCAAAAGCAAACGAGATCAAGTCTCCATCACCCATCCGTCTATCTAGTTTATTTTGATTTTGTTAGGACTCCGTTGTCCTTCTATGCACCGACACCGTAAAAACCGTAAGAGAAGCGTAAGGAATGCGTGGACTAGGTTGTAAAGACAGGCTGCTGTCCCTACACCCGAACTTTTTGTGCATGAAATGAGAAAAATCGTCGACTGCGTTGTTGCGTCGAGTTGAGAAGTTGCCTGACCGTTGTCGCGTCGTGCAAACTTCATCGAGAAATAGAAAAAATTGTTCCAGGATCATAGGGTTTCACAATCCAGTGAAACATGCTTGTTTCGAAGGTGTCGTGGCCTCATCGTATCGTGTCCGTTCGAACACCTGCTATCGGGCTGTCTGCTTCGCCCATCGGCTTGAAGAGAAGCTTCATGTCCAGAGTAAGATCTCCAACGCCATAAGTGTCATCAATGTCGCCGACGGAACCAGTGTCTAGGCCGCCTTGAGTGTTTTCGTTCGAAACAAAGCCTTTGATCTTCTTCAGAAGACCCATGATTTGCAGGAAGCGAAGATCTGGCGGTGCCGTCCATTCGGAAGCCTTTGTCGAGCGCAGTAGCGATTGACCAAGGTAGTAAAAGTGGATGCCGTCACGAGAGAAACCGAATCGTCGGTAGCCAATGCCGTTTTGAGGATATTGAAGAGCGATATCGATGTCCCACATAGTCTTCCACTTACTCATGGCAAGCTGAATGGACTTAAGGACGGGTTGGATTTGCGCATTCTGGGCTTGAGGGTTGTCACTAGGTGTGCCAACATTGCTGCTACCGTCTGAGGCGATCCAGTCGTTCTGCCCGAGCGGAGTGCCGGGACCACTCGCTGTGGCACCATGTCCAAACTGGCCTGTGATGTTCTGCAAGAAACTCGCGCGCTGGAATTTGCAGATCTGAACAAGGAGGGCATGGATGAGAATGAACTTGGAGTAAATGTTGGTAGAGCGTGATGAGAAAGTGTAGTTGGGCTCCATCAAGCCTCGCATAGCGCTTCTCATGTCTGGCTGACGAGGACGTTGACTGCCACAGACGTTGAAGGCTTGCTTAGCAGTGCCATTCAAACCTAGCGCGTCGCGACACTCTTGTTCAGTCCTAGCTTCCCAGGCAGCGTCGTCACAGGGTAGCGGCAGGCGGAACTCGAACGGATCGAACTTGGGCTCGTTGTTGAAGTACATGACGAGAGCTGCGTCGAGCAGGAAAAGGGTGAATGCAACTCTGTTACGCCTCTCTTGCGCGACCCAGGAGGACCAGGTCCAAGTAAGAAGAGCTTCCTGGGATATGGGGCCTGGCTGGTGGAGTACGCTGTATGCCGCTTGGCCGGAACCTGTGGGAGATATGACAATTCGTCGGGCGATTTCGACAACACTGTCAAAGTTCTTCCTAGCATTTGCGCGCTGGCTTGGGGTCCCATGCCAGCAAAACAATACCTTGAGCATGTACAAAGCTTGAAGCTCTTCAATATCGGACTCGAGCGAGCCTAGAGGCTGGTTACCTTCTTGGATAACACCCATTATTACGTTGTGGACTCTTGAAGCGTTCTTGACGGCATCTTTGACAAGCTCCATCATTCTTCGGACTTGATACAGGTCGCGTTTTTCGGAGTAGACGGCTCCGATACAGATGATGGTGAGGACAAGGCCATCGTTGGCTTTGAGGATTTCGAAAGTAGGCATGTGGATGATCGGCCAGTGACCCTGGAAGCTGGTGAATTTCTCGATGAAGTGCTTGATGTTTTCAACAGTCAAGCACTTTCTCATCTCGTCGCAAGCGTCATCGCTTGAGGATGTTCTGTTTGAAAGTACGTACGTCAGCAATGCATTGGCCTTGGCCTGCAATGGATCGCTTTGCACGAGATCCATGTTCCAGTTTGGGAAACCAGACAGGTGGTGCGCACCTGAATCTTCGCCGAAGCCCGACGGATGTGAGTAGAGTCCTCCAAAGAACTGCTGCTCGTTGCTGTGCTCGTTTGACGAGTTGTAGCTGTGATTGTCCATGCCGCCCTCGGTCTTGACAGGCATCTGCGGCTGGCTTGCATGAGACTGTGTCATGAAGCCATCGTGAGCGTGCTGAGGCGCGAACATGGACCAGTCGACGCCGTTGGGTTGGCGGTTTTCGACAATCGGAGGGGGCTGGTGAGTGTAGCCGCTTGGTGCCTGCTCTTCAGTCTTGACGTTCGGAGGGTAGAACTGGCTGCCGTTGCCCATCTGGAAGCCGTAGCTGGGGGGCATAGGGTTCGAGGCAGAGTGGGGACGCATGCCACCGTACGCGGGGACGCCATTGGGGTAACCTACAGAAGTGGTTAAGTATTGGGCACAATGCGGCTTGCCATGTTTATACATACCTGTGAGGCTACCTCTGCCATCACTAGTCATACCGACCGGGTGAATCAGGCTGTTAGCACGGGACGAGCGGTTGGAAATTGAAGCCACGCTCGAAGCGTACGAAGAGCCCTCGCCATTGACGGTAGGGCTGTTGGTGACACCGCTTAGAATCGTTCCATTAGTATAAGGAGCGCCTGCGGCTTCTGCGAGACCAGCGAGAGCGACCGGTTCGGTGCTGCTGATAGACATGCGGTTGGAGCCGTTCGTGTTTCTGCGCTGATGAGCGAGGTGATTAGCTCCTGTAGGATTGCCGCGACGAATCGAACACTTCTGGAAATGGCGCTTGAGAATATCACTGCGCGAAAACGTGTCTTTGCACAGGTGGCACATGTACGGACGGTCTCCGGTGTCTGTCTATAGTCAGCTCCTCTTGTCCTTCAGCTTGGACACGTCCAAATACTCACGGCGCAAAAGATGTCTCTTCAAGTGTTTGGCATGCAGGTATGTCTTATTGCAGTGTGGGCAGGGGAACTTTCCGTCTGCATCTTTTGCTGGAATCATTGATTTGGTCGAGGCAGCAGCAGTTGTTCCGGGTGCAGGAGCAGCAGCACGGCCGGGCGCACTAGGCAGGATACCACGTCTTCCCTGCGATCCCACAACATGGGTAGGTTCCGACTCGTGATTCTGCATGTATGGCTGCGCACCTACAAGTCCCGATGCGCCAAAGCTGGGCAGTGTTGACACGTTGTTGTAAGAAGCCTGAGGTTGAAGTGGGCGCAAGTCAGGCAGTCTGGCTTGAGCCGGAGTCTGTGCAGCACTCGTGGCAGTGGATGCAGGAGGCAGGGTGGATTGCGACGTCGAGTAGGGAATGTAGGTGGACGAAGGAGGAAGCATGGAACCAGTGGTCGCCGGCGACGATTGGTGCTGCTGTTGCTGCTGCGAGAAAGCGTGGAGACCGTTGGCACCCATTGAGGAGGTGGTGGGTGTGTGCACGGTAGTGGGGGTTTGGGGGTGACTGCCAGAGCCGTTGTACAGAGAGGGCAGCTGACCAAAGTTGGCAGCTTGGGTATGCAGGGGAGGCAGTGTCTGGTTGTGGTTGTGGGTGTCGCGCGAAGGTTCCTGCTGCGATTGGGCTTGCTGCTGCTGTTGGTGCTGTTGGTGCTGGTGTTGAGCCTGCTGCTGTTGGTGCTGGGGATGCTGCGGGTGCTGCTGCTGCTGCTGTTGCGGGTGGTGGGCCGAATAGCTCGAGTAGGGCGCAAAGCTGGTGGGCTGAGGCATGTAGGTGGTGGAGGGGTATTGGTTCTCCATGTTGAGGGACTCAATGATGTCGTATTTTGGGGAAATAATGGGGCCTCTCACCGCGAGAGCATTTGGCGGGCACGAGGGACGCGGATGTGGAGTGGAGCAGGTCAGTTGCGAAGGGAAGCGGCCAGACGACAACTGTAGAGTAGGCAGGCGCGCTTAGTTGTTAGATCCCAAGCCAGACCGAGCTTCTAACGCGGTAGGAGCAAGGCAATCAAAAGTCGAGTGGAGGGAGAGGGCAGCTCGAGGGCAATGCGTTACTCCAATGCTGCGGTGCGTCGAGGAACCAACGGCCGGCCGAAAAATCTGTTCAACGCCGAAAAGTCCGTTTTGTGCAAAGATGTTCTGCCAAGCGTGTCGCAAAGGTGAAAAGCTTGCAGTTTCCCAAGTACAGAAGCCTGCAGCAAAGCCAACCTCAGGGTTGTTCAAGGGTTATCTCTGGCAGTGTAAGAACGCGCCCTGACGCGATATAGATGCTTGTGTCGCTCACAGTTGATGATGATGATAGCAGTGCACGGGCTGGCTGATGGATTAGATCCGTGTGGACCAGGAACCCGAGCGGATGGAGTGTGGATCGGAAATCTGTCAAGCACACGAGGGGTCTTGGTGTGGGACTCTGCTTGTTTCTCAAAGTACAAGATGAGAAAGCGGGTCGCTCGTCGACTTCCAGCTGCTCTAGAGTGGACGAAAAGAAAGAAACAAAGTCCTCTGTCTGTGATGACAAACAACTCGGATTCGCACCATGCGCGGTTACGCTCACGTACTTCGACTGGGAACCTTTCACTAATCGAGTGATGAGCTCGAGGAAGTCTCAACGCCCAGAAGCACGGCTTCCGGAACAGCGCCATAACGATTTACAATACCTAGTCGGCTACGAACCACGTCATTCGACAAGCCCTCTTGCTCTATCGCGCTTTCCCTAAACAGTGCCTCAAGTCGTTACACCTCTGCTTTGACTTTGGGCTTTCCGCTCTTTGCTCCCATCCCTTTTCTATCTTTGATCTGCTCAAGAGTCTCGAGCACATTGTACCAGAAACAGAAGTCGACTTTCAACTTTGTTTCTCAGCTTGCAAAACATCTGATGGCCCGAGTCCTTTCGCTTTATGCAGGTGCAGATTCGTTGCCACAGATCAGAAGCCCTCTTGCTACCATTCTCGTGGCTGCGCTTGCAGGAGGTGACTTGAGCCGCTCTTGGCTCGGATAAAGCGACCGCGCGATTTTCTTGCGACAACGTCCGAAGCAGTTCGGCACGAGCAACTGATCTATCCGACCGCTTCCGCCTACACAAGTCGGCTTGGTCCGAAACTACGATACAGGACGTCGCTTTGTCGGACACTTGACGATAACATAGTCCGTCGCAATCGCTTTCCTACCCGTGATTTGGAGAGTCATGGCTGGTCTGCTCGTGAATGATTTCTCTCTAGAGAGAGCCAATGACCAGTCAAAATCCAGCCCTGAGCAAGACCAAGCGATCCGTTCAACTCTGTCGGTCAGGATGAACCTAAAAGGATGACCTGCATTGGTGCTTAAGCGAAAAGCAGGTGCGCCGAACAACAACCATGCTCTTTTGACTCGTGGTTACAACACGGTCCTTTACATTTTCAACTGCCTGACCAAACACTTTCGGAATCAGGTCTGCGCCAGCGGCAGAGATGACAGAATTGAAGAATGACCAATAAAGGCGCGAGGACAAGTTTGTGGCTTCCATGTCGATCAACGCAGCGACGAGCCCTTGATATCCTCCCTTGACTCGTAAAGAGCCCACTGGTTTGCACAACGGAATCCGCTATGCCGCGCCGGCGGCCGTCGTCCTTGCGCCAGAACAAGCATAATCAGCTAGCCTGCTTCTTAAGTACGCCATATCCGTGGCTTGAGATATTCCCGAGGTGTTTTTCCAGCCGTCTCTCCTAGGACTTCCCTCCATGGCGATAGAGGCCAAGAGAAATCGCTAAGTAACAAATCAGGGAAACCGATTCCTCCTTTAGTGCCAGTATTGCATTCCCTCCGCTGTATGGCCGGCGCTTGATGCCCAAGCTTGCCGCCACGGGGTTGCAGTACGGGGAGAGCGCGCTGCCGACTTGACCTCCCGAGGGATCTCTTTGTCGACTCGCGTTTAGCCGGACAGCGCCGCACGTGAAGAAGCAACATCACGGCCATCCCTCAGGTCTGAGCGCTGTCGGTCTACCTGCTTGCTCTTCAAATCAAGTGACAACTGTTTACTGCGCCTACGAACCCACGAGACGTGGTGAGAGTACGTATGATCGTATCCGAATCCTGTGCACTTTCAATACAACGTTGCATCTGTTTACTAATATCAACTCTGCGTCGAGAAGCACGACATCCAATTGGCTTGTCGCATTCTTGGTTTCGCTATTGCCAGAATGTAAGCCGGGAAGAGTCGGGATGCCGTTTTGTGTGCTTGCCCTGTTCGGTGAGGATGGTGGCATGTCGTTCAGGTGAGCTTAGGAGCTGTCGCCGCCTGCACAACGAAACCATCTCATATCGACCGCAACACGCAAAGCAAATCCAGATGCTCGAGATCGACGACTGAAGAAACGTCGGCGGTCTCAAAATCTAGAGCAATTGCCGGTTACAAGCCCAATGTAGTATTTTCGACGACAAAGGCGGAACTGGGACCTGAAACTCGAGATTATTTGCTCTCACGACACAGGCATGCTGAAGCATTGATCACAACCATCACGAGAAGATCGCATTCGTCTCCCGAGACGAAGTTCTCAGGAGGCTGGGTAAGCATTGCACAGGTCAAGCATTCAGCCACTTCCTGACTTACGGCCGTGTATCACGTCAACAATTCATTCGGTTTCTATGTTGTTCTCTCTTTCGATATTCAGGTTCAATATTGTTGAGCCATTCTAGAGGTCATACGGATCGGGGCGGGAGAGGAAGGACGGATGCATTCCGTAGGATAATATTCTTGGCAACAGGCCTGGGGTATGGCGCATCTGGGTCAACGTCTTGGACCATTTCGACCCTGATGCTGGAGCGCAGCGGGCTGAGGAGCACAGCTGAACCTGTTGAGAAGCATCGACAGCCACATGGCGATGACAGCGCAAATACGCTGTAGATTGACGATTTTGGCATAGCCAAAGGCTTCGGAGGTGCTTGTACAGTACTGCAGTCGGTCACACTCATGCAGGAGAAGGTTTGAACAGGCGTTCGTTTCGTGACAGCATACGACACCCGTTGGGTTCGACTGATCTGATAGTGAGAGGTCGATTTCGACTTTGTGCCGTCCTCGACCATTCTGGCAAATGCATGCTATGTAGAAGCAGCTTGCACATCAAGTCCGGCTTCTCTTGATTGTAGAGCAACATGCATAATGGAAGACGTCAGAGAGGGCTGGTGATAATAGCGACCGCCGACCACACGCTTCCAGATTCCTTTTGTTAAGGAAAGGAGATGCCGTGCTACTCCCAGCCTTTCCTTATCTAGCGGAGCTTCAACACTTCCAATCCAGAGCAGGTCGGCAAAAGAAGGCACTGCAATGACACGGACGACACGACACAGCAAACGTCATGTCTTGATATGCAAGGCTTCCTGGTCAAAGGAAGCAGAACGTACCGATGCACAGGAGCTTCGAATCCCACACCAGATGCTCGCAGACGGGACCGTAAACAGTGATAATCAGCAGTGCTAGCCAAAGTATAAAACCAATTCGAGTACTTCTAACCGCGTCACCTTCGTAAGATCCCAGCCACCTGAAGTGAACACCTTGCAGGGGATTTGAAGTTGATTATTGATCGTTCAAGAGGTGTCTCTCTGCTTGGAAAACAAGGTGGAAGCTTACGGGATCCAACGCCAGAGGTCGCAACCAGACAGGGTTAAGAGTATTAAGCATCAATCTTCAAGCCGATTGGACAGAGGCAATAGGGACGAGTACCTACAACGAGGTGGGTCGGATCTGCGACGTTGTTGGAGCAGCACGTGTCGAGGTGTATCCACAGGCAGGGTCACCGGGCTTGCATCAAAGTTGGAAAGGAGGATCAAAGTAGGAGCCGAGACATGCCACCTCAAGGTCTGTGGCCTTGCCCAAACACAACTCGGATCTCAAAATACTGGAAGGCTTCCCTTGGTGACCAGTCCGACCTGTTTCTCTCGACAGGAGCGAAAGACAGCAGCATCCACCATCCTTAAGAAGTGAACAAGGGAAGACTCCCAAAGAGGGGCGGGTAGATCCGCAGAGCCGCATCAGACGGAGGCAAGGGCTTGGGTGGTCAGCAAAGCTCCGCAATTGAAAATGTTCAGGTGAAGCTCCACTGTTGATGTTTCTGCCACGAGCAACTTTTCGATCTTCCTTCCGAGCAATCTCATCAATCCAGAAGCCATCAATCGCACCCGTCTTCAGCCTCTCACGTCAATACATGTCAGCAGCCAAAAGAGTCAAGATGTCAGGCCCTCTTATTGGAACCCACAGCGGCCACTTCCACGCCGACGAGGCCCTCGCCGTCTACCTGTTGCGCCTCCTCCCCGAGTACTCCAACAGCACTCTCGTCCGTACCCGCGACCCCGAAAAGCTCGCTCCCTGCCACACCGTCGTCGATGTTGGTGGTGTCTACGATGATGCGGCCAAGCGCTACGATCACCACCAGCGCGAGTTCACCACCACCTTCCCCGAGCACAGCACCAAGCTCTCGTCTGCCGGTCTTGTTTACATGCACTACGGCAAGGATATCATCTGCGCCTGCACTGGTCTCTCCAAGGACTCTGCCGATGCCGAGCTCCTCTACCAGAAGCTCTACGACAACTTCGTCGAGGCTTTTGACGCCAACGACAACGGTGTCGCTCCCTACGACCCCAATGCTCTCCGCAAGGCCGGCATTGAGAAGAAGTTCTCCGACGGTGGCTTCAGCATCGCCTCGGTTGTCAACCGCCTGAACTATTCGCATCCCTCTCCCGTCGCTGTAGCCAAGCACTCTCTCTCCACCGAGGGCGTCAGCACCGAAGGCGGTGTCTCTGTCCCTTTGACCTCCGACGGCGTTACCAAGTCTCCTGCCGAAGCACAAGCTGAAGAGGACGAGCGTTTCCTCAAGGCCTCCCAGTTCTGCGGCGACCAGTTCATCTCCGAGCTGATGGACAAGTTCCACTCGTGGTTGCCCGCCCGCGCTGTCGTCAAGCAAGCCTTTGGCGACCGCTTCAAGTACGACGACAAGGGCCGTATCATGGTTGTCCCCCACCGCCCCGAGGGCTGCCCCTGGGCCGATCACCTCTACGCTCTCGAGAAGGAGACTTCCACCGAGGGTTCCGTTCTTTACGTCCTGTTCGCCGAGAACGGCGAGGTAGACAGCAAGTGGCGTATCCGCTCCGTCAGCCGCGAATCCGGCAGCTTCGAGAACCGCAAGGACATGCCCGACGCCTGGAAGGGTGTCAGAGACGAAGAGTTGAGCAAGGTCTCCGGTGTCCCCGGCGGTGTCTTCGTCCACGCCTCCGGCTTCATCGGTGGCAACAAGACCTTCGAGGGTGTCCTCGAGATGGCCAAGAAGTCCGCCGACGCATAAATGGGAATGCCATGATGATAAAAACAAGGAAAAGGTTAACCATTGGGGGGGGGGCGTTTTATTTTGGTTCGATGAAGATATATACATACAAAAGGGAAAGGCTCCTTTTTTTTTTGTTCTCATTCCGATACCCGGGATTTCTTACATAGATGTACAATTCATCTTTCGTGGCAGACCGCCGCGTCTTTTTTCACTCTGATTTTTGATGCTCTCCATACTCACTCTTGCCAGTCTACTTTGCCAAACTGCGATCTCTTGAGTACTCGACACATCACAATTCCTACCTTGTGAAGAACATCATCATCGATACACTGACTGCAAGGGGGGAGAACGAGGAGAATAGTCTTGCTGATGCATACGTCGACAGCAGTGTCGTTTTCGATTGTGCCCGTGATTTGAGAGACATAAATGGACATCTCTGACCCCA
>ERZ794946.490-NODE-490-length-15720-cov-3.325950_pt1 | contig 15720 bp, 17 predicted proteins | sample MGYA00433072_ERZ794946 | MGnify/ENA primary metagenome ERZ794946 (study PRJEB30137, sample SAMN04331413) | food metagenome | isolation source: Y3 must sample point D1 replicate A | place: Australia: South Australia | collected 2014 ...
GTCTTCCACTTTCTCCGACCACATAAATCTGCCGGTGCCCGTTCTTCTCTGCGAAACTCTTTGTCGCCACGGTCAAATCTCTTTTGTCCTCGCGGCTCGGTTAATTCAGTGACTGGAAACCAATTCACATCACGAGTGCTGTTTAGACTCTGCGAGAAGAGGTCGAAATCATGCCTAGCAACGCTCGCTCTTGCGACATCGCCGAACTCTGTGCGAGGCAGATGCGTATGCAAAGCAGGTAAGAATTGATCCGATGTACTTGGGTAAAAAGTCCGGGTCGAAACATCCACAAGTAGGTTCTGACAGAGCAGACAACATAATGTGACTGCCAAAAGATAGCTCGCTGAAGCAGAAAACTCCGAATTCTCAAAAACACCTCGCTGTCCCAGTCTCGTTGATCTCATTCGATCATCAGACTTGAGCATCCCAAAGTCGCTTCCACCATCCATCTTCTTTCTGAAGCAATGCGTCAGGCACACCTTGTTCAACAATTCGACCCTCGTCCATGACAATGACTCTGTCGCAACCTTTCAAACTGCTCAGACGATGAGCGACACTAATGACAGTGTGCTTCTCAAATTCAGTCGCAATGATGCTCTGCATCAATTCATCGGTATGCCTGTCGACGCTGGAAGAAATCTCATCCAGGACCAGAAGTCTTGAAGTGTCCTTGCGCAGTATCGCTCGGGCAAGGCAAAGAAGTTGCTTTTGACCTTGCGAGAGACCAATATCAGCGATCGGTACCCAGAGGCCTCCATGTCGTTCAATGATCGCCCACAAGCCGACGGTCTTGAGCGAAGTGATTACTTCATCATCCGTGATCATCGCATGGCCTGTACCGGAAGAGTCATCGGAGGCAGCATCAGGAGCCAGATTGAACCTCACAGAGCCGGAGAGGATATATGGTGATTGCGGGATCGCAATGATTGCGCCTCGGACACTGTCGTGTGATATAGTCGCGATATCCTGTCCGTCAATCTTGACGGTGCCAGACCTGACAGGGATGATACGGAACAGCAACGAGATCAAAGTGGATTTTCCGGATCCGGTTCTGCCACATACTCCGATCTTCTCTCCAGGGCTGATTTGAAGATTGACATTGTGCAGAACAATAGGAGCGGTCTCATCATAAGCACCGCAGACGTTGTTGTAGGTTACGGCTCCAGCACTTGGCCAATCGGTTGAAGGCTCGTCTGCCTGACCTGTCGACGACTCTGGTTTGACGCTCGCTTCAAGTTGCTTCAGACGAGCGATGGAGCCAATTGAAGTTTCCAGGTTGGTCCACTGCCTTATTAGATTCGCCAGCGTCGTACTGAGACCAATCACGTTGACTAAAGCAATCCCGATTGCTGAATCAGACGTCTGAGATCTGAATTGAGTCGCAAAGGCAACAAGTATGACTGCGACGGCTGCTACGAGAAGTGACAGGCATAACCCCAGCCATTGCTGAATCATGTAAAGCAAATAGTAAGGTCGCTGAGAAGCATCGAGAGCTTGAATGAACTTCTGGTAAAAGCTCTCTTGCCATCCAAAGGCCCTGATCGTTGCTAAGCCGTCTTTCATCTCGTTGAAGTGAGTAAATAAAGGTGATTTGAGTTCCAGGTCAAGGAGGCGCAATTGTCGGCTGGTCCGAAGGTAGAACAGCTGAATACAGTAGACGACTGCCGCTAACACTGGAATACAGGCGGCCATGTAGTATGAGCCATAGCATACCAATGCAGTATCCCACATTATAGAAGCTATGCTGTGGAATATTCCTCCAATCGCAGTGGGGACGTGGCTGTCGATGATATTCATGTCCTGGCTGAATCGGTTCAAGATGATGCCGCTGTCTGTGTTGGTAAAGAAACTCATAGGTGCGGCGCAAACGATAGAGAGAAGCGTCCAGTGTAAACTCCTTCCAGTAATAGGCATAACTCGAATTAGCATCAGACTGTCGATATGTTAGCCGTGTTGTGCTTGAACGTAGACGATTGAAATGACCTTATCGAGCATATCATGATCACATAAGCGGCAACCGCAAATACAAACATGACAACGATGTAGACATCGTTTCCAGCTCCATCTGAACTCGTCCACCACTTCAACCAGAGCTCTGTAGATTGTCAGTCGATGGGGTTCACGTAGGGTAGGAAAGATATTGTGCGTACGGGGAATCTTGTAGAATGTGATGACTCCAAATTGCAAGCCAAAGAATAACACCATCTGGAAGGGGCCTGCGTGCTTCCCATAGTATTTGTAAACAGAGAGATCTCCCATGCGTCGCAATTGCATATCGTTGTTGTTCGGATTTGTCGAATGCGCTGGGAAGAAGCTTGTTTGTTGGTGAGCCTGGACCTCGTTGCGTGGTTCTCCCGTTTCTCCATGCTTCGTCTGCATCGACTGTGCGAGGAGCTTGTTGACATAGCCGTCGCCAGCACGAAGAGTGGTCGGATTGCCTTGCTCGACGATGTGACCTTGCGAATCAAGAGCGATAACATGATCTGCACCGTATAAATATTGGACTATGACACGATCAGTAGGGGACTCTATGTCTTCAGATGTAGTGCTTTACCTGTATGTGTTGCCATAATGACAGTAATGTTGTTCCTCTTGAACAAACCTCTGCGTGACAACAGGCGCTCAAAAATAGCATTCTGAGTTCGAGCATCCAGGTCACTGAGGACATCGTCGAGCAACACCACCGCTTTTCTCGAATATACGGCTCTTGCTAGAGATAGTCTCGTTCGTTGTCCGCTGCTCAGTGTCAAGCCTCGACTGCCAATCAAGGCGTCGTCACCACCTGAGCTTCGAGAGATGTCGACATCCAGACAGCAAGCATCGACAGTTGTTCGGTACCAATCTTGATCAAAACTAGCATCACCGACAATACTTTCTTTGATTGTCTGATTTGGCAACCACGCTGACTGCTGACAGTATGCTACATCCGAGTTTGCAACATCGACTCGTCCATGATCGCTGTAGAGTTCTCCAAGAATGCCGAGAAGCAAGGTGCTTTTGCCAGAGCCAACAGGTCCGACGACCATAGTAACAGAGCCTTGAGAAGCCTGAAAAGTCATGTCATGCAAAACCATCGAGTCTGGTGAATATCCGAAAGACGCGTTGTTGATGGCAAGAGCTTTGTCACTAAGTCTGCAAGGGGCGTCATCCGGCGTGAAGGTATCCAGTTCGACTTCCCCCGAGACCGAGTGGGCTTGGCTGGAGATATCCGTGCGATCACTCAGAGGATACGGCTTGATACTGTCATGAAGAAGGTATGTCTGAATTCGACCAAGACACCCAATGCAGCCGATCATTCCCGGAATACTGGACAGAACGTCTGACAAAGGGTTGGCCACGAGACTCAGAATTGAGAGAATTGTGTATGCTTGACTGGTGGTCAGTGGTTGTTGTCCTGTGGCTGTTCGTTGAAGGGACAGCGCCATCAAAACGAGGGCAGGTGAGAAAGTCTCCATCAAATTCGAAGCTGCATTCATCCATACAATCATCCAGCGCACCTTTTTGGAACGCTTGAGTTCCTCGATTCGCCGAGCTTGTAGTATGTCCTTCAGTGTTCCAACCAATCCTAGCATTTTCAAACTCTTCATATCGTGCAACATTGAAGAAGTCAGTGCGACTCTGTCCTGAATAGCCTTATTCCATTCTGGTCGTCGTCGACTCAATTCTGGTCCGACCCAGAGTGAATTGATCAGGGTGCCGAATATCGTAAGACAGACCGGAGCCACGGCTCCAACTCCTACCAGGCGACCAAGCAAATACATTCCGATAGCAACTTCAGCTGCGCTCCCCCAAATCTCGTGGAGTTGCTGAGTGGCCGTGATGACAGTATCTACATCGGTACTCATCAATGTTGATGAGGCTGAGTCTTCAACGGCCGATAGTCTCAGTTCTAGAGTCTTGTGATATATCAAGGCAACCAAAGCACCACGCAGCATGGTCATACTTCGGTAGATCTGATGTTTGTAGCGACCGGTTGAGATGGCAATGCCTATGTAGATGATTGCTGTGGCGCCGATGAGACCGTATCCAATGTTGCGATCGTCCGGGGACGCCTTGTCCTGGCTTAACAAGTCGATAAGTCGAGTGACCAGAAAAGGCTGGGAGTAATTGAAGCCTATCATGACGAGTCGTGGGATTGCAGGCATCAAAATTGGCCATGCGAGGCACGACATCAAGCTCTTGCCCAATGCATACTTGCTGGTTTTGTCAACCCTGTCCCAAGACCTTTGTGCTCCCGAAGCCAGCCGAGTAGAGTCGAGTAGGTCGTCGAGCTCAAAGAGGGTGTCCAGAGTCAGATCCTTCTTGAACCCTTGCATGAACAGCTTATTTAGCCACCAGAATACACTTCGACTATAGACATTGCTGAGACTTTCTGGAGTAACCGAACGATACGACGATAATAGCGAACTCTGCTTTCCTTGGGCATCGAGCACTAATAATCCGACTTTGAGACTCAATGCAGTGGTAAAGACATGCGAGACTGCTCCCGAGTTCGCCAGCATCCAGAAGGTGCGAGCTTGTACAATGTCGCAGACGCAAGAAAAAAAGAGGAAAGTGCTCAATAATGTCGAAGATCTGATTGATTTGACGTGGCCAAAGTGCGAGAACAAGCATACAACAAGAGAAGCTGCAAAGGCAAGGACTGATGCCGGTAGCGAAAGCTTTGTCTTTGGAGTTAGTGGTACAGACAATATTGTGATCATAGCAAGCTGCGAAGCTGCATAGAGGGCAGCAAACGTCTGAGACCATCAGTCACCAACCCTTTTTCCCGTACGGATACACCTACTAGCTTGACTCCGTGCAATCTGTCAGTGCGAACTTTGGTGGTTTGACGAGTGAGAGTCGGCAGATAAATCAAGGAAGCGAAAATGAACATCACGGATGGCGTCAAAGACAGAAAGGCCTGCTCGAAGTACAAGGTGAAGTCAAAGTCACGGCATTGCGGCGAGACAACGGGTCCGAAGTGGTTGTCGGCCGAGTGTGAACAGCGTTCGGCCGACAACTGGTGGGTGATGTTCATTTCGACGCGGAAGATTGACTATGTCCTGTCGAGGAATGAGAGGGTAGAAGGAGGAAAAAGAAGGGGCACCACAGCTGTTTATCCCAAGGTTGAAGGATTCCTGAGAGTTCGGTGACTGGGAGGAGGATCGTCCTTATCGCATGGCGCGGATCCGGCACAACGAGTTTCCCATTGTAGCTTAGCATCACTCTGCGCTCACCCCAAAGGTTGCAGTATTCGACGCGTGTGCGAAGGCAATCATCGTCGCTTACGGGATTGTGTTCTGTTGGACAATGAAGAGGCAAGAAAACAGGACGATGAGACGAAGAAGGAAAAGACAAGTTAGCAGAGCATGTACAAGAAGGAGCTTCTGACGTAACGCGATACAAGCGCGAACACGCCAAGCATGCAAGTTCGTAGGACCGTGCACACTGGTCCGGGTCACCCCAATTGCAAGCGATTTTTCGACGACGAGCTCCATATACCCTTTGAACGATGTGGGAATACCATTTTAACATAATCGAGTCAATGGTAAAATGTTTATCAACTGCCATGAGGAGTCAGAAGACCCCAAGATCAGTAATTACTGAGATATCGGCAAGTCTGACAGATTGGGGCAAAATCCTGGACACACACCGTCAGTTTGCAGAGCTTCCGCACGTCAAGCTGAGAAGTCTGTATGCCGTGGCAAATCATCGAAAGACATCCAACTAATACCAGTCTGCCGCAATGCAAAATAGAGGATGTATGGAGGTAATTTCACCGACCCCCTGTTCTGGGCATTAGAGACTGAGTTGGAGCAAGAGTCACCTTTGACACGACTTTCGGCCGCTCGGGAAAGACATTCTGTCACCGCATCCAAGCCCACCATTCATTCACTCACCGGAGAGGCACTCTGATATTGACAATCAAGCAGGTAGGCTTGTAGAGAAATCGTGACTCGAAGATGCATAGGAGTGCCGTCATGCATGGCACTTGTAGGTGTGCCGAGCCCTCACGGATTCTGAATATGCTCCTCCGTTCCGCAACCACGAGACACCATAAAGGCCTCGACATCTCCACCCTGCGGCTTCTCAGGATTATCTCTACGATCCAAGCGTAGTCACATTACAGTCGATAATTTATTCGATCATGCCAACATACGCAGTTCTCGGCGCGACAGGCAACACAGGTCAATCACTCCTCCAAATCCTGACCCAGGACCCGTCCAACACAGTCCACGCCTACTGCCGCTCAAAATCCAAACTAGAGCGTCTCCAACCAAACATCACCAACAACCCCAACGTCAAAGTCTATGAAGGCAGCCTCGCCGATACGGAAGTCATACGCGATTGCATCAAAAACACTCATGCCGTCTTCCTCGCCGTCGCAGTCAGCGGAAACGTCCCAGGCAATACCATCGCACAAGATACCGCGCGCGTCGTTGTCGCTGCGTTGAAACAGATTCGCGAATCAGATGCGTCGAGCAAATTGCCTAGGTTGGTTGTGTTGTCCGCTGTGCCTACCGAGCCTGCTTTCAGCAAGGACATGCCTGCACTTGCCCTCGCCATTCTTTTCCGAGCGGAGTCGAATATCTACAACGATTTGATCGCTGCTGAGAAACAGCTTCGGAAAGAGCAGGATTGGCTTTCAGTCACGTTTGTCAAGCCCGGTGCTCTGAGTATTGATTCGCAAAAGGGACATGCGTTGACGATGGAGGGGCCGAAGGGTGTTGTTTCCTTCCTCGATCTGGCTGCAGGTATGGTTGAAGTTGCCGAAAGTGGAGATGTATATGATTGGAAAGCCGTTTCTGTCAATCCTACTGCGAGTGATGTGGCCTTTCCATGGCAGAACATTCCATTGCTGGTCAAAGGGTTGATCTATCACTTTTTTCCATGGGCTTATCGTTGGCTTGAGTGAGCTTCATATGGCCTTCTGGGAGGAAGTGTCATCAATAGCTGTCGCAATACAGAGAATTGGAAAATTGACTACACTATCTGGTTCAAGCAAATTCGAGATGTGCAACGAAGAACTCTAAAACAAAGTGCCATGCGCAAATCACAAGATGGTAAGGTGATAGCAGGAGCGGTTCTAACTTTCTGATGCTCACGGTCTTCTGGCTACCAAGCAACGCGGAGTGCGCAGTCGCGAAGCCAAGTTTGTGTTGACTCATCAACGTCAACAATACATGTTGACGCAGCGTCGTCGGATAAACCTTACAACTCCAGACGTCAACACCCACGACGGACTAATTTTCCTTCCGACTTGTACAAGACTGTGGACATACTGCGTTTTTGCATCATAAATCCGTCGATTCATGTCCGGCGAGATTGATTCTCGTCTTCAATCTCCCTGGAGCGGTAGAATGATGTTGTGTTTGCACAACAGAGAAACCTTGACTCTGATCAACGGACTTAGCGAGGCGTGTGATATCGACGCAGCTTGATTACGGTAGGGAAAATATGTCTCACACTGACTTATTCTTCACTCGGACACCGGGACAATCCGAACACAGCCATGCAAGACGACAGAGGATATATTAGCCTCTCCGGCACCTGGAGGTCGTGTTTGAAACCACACACACACACAGTCACCAGCGAAAGTCATCTCCGCAGTTACCATTCCTCATACAGCGCTTAACCTCGTGACTACCCATTCACCACCTATCGCGATGTCTACCGCTCTCGTCACCGGAGGCACAGGCTTCATCGGCATCTATGTCATCAAGCTGCTTCTCGAGCGTGGCGATCGCGTCCATACCACTGTACGCGATCTCAAGGACCAGAAGAAATGTCAACCACTCTTGTCTCTGCAGAACGCTTATCCCGGAAAACTGCATCTCTTCCAAGCAGACTTGCTCAAGGAGGGGTCTTTCGCTCAAGCCATGCAAGGCTGCGACATCGTCCACCACGTTGCCTCACCCTTCCTCGTCCCTCAACAAATCAAAGATGGCATGAAAGATATCGTCGAACCTGCTATCAAGGGCACGCAGAATGTCCTCAACACTGCAAATCAGACCGAGAGCGTCAAGCGCATTGTCCTCACCTCATCAAGTACGTCGTCCCCGTTTCTCTGACTTGACAACCCATAAGCTACAAGTATCACGCTAACAACATCCCCCAGTCGCAGCAATGTACGGCGACAGCGCAGATGTCCTCCACTACGACAACGCCACCCTCACAGAATCCCACTGGAACACCACCAGCACCGCAACCTCCTCCGCCTACAGTTACTCCAAAGTCGCCGCCGAGCGTGAAGCCTGGAAGATTTGTCACGCTCAGTCCCGCTGGGATCTCATCGCCATAAACCCCGGTCTGGTCATCGGTCCCTCGCTTACTCCCGAATCGGCGTCCGGCTCACTGCATATGCTTGAAGCCATGTATAAAGGCGACAACAAAATGGGAGCGCCGGAGTTGCGTTATCCTATTGCTGATGTGAGGGAGGTTGCTGAAGCTCATGTGAGAGCTGGTGTCGATGCTGCTGCAAAAGGAAGGTACATCGTTGCCAGCGAGAGGAGTGTAAGTCAGTTGGAAATGGCAAATTTGGTGCGTCCGTACCATAAAAAGCCTGATGTTCTGCCGAAGAAGAATTTGCCAAAGGTTATGATTTATTTGGCTGGCCCTTTTATGGGAATTTCAATGAAGTGGGTTTCTAGGAATATTGGGATTGGATATAAAGTTGATAATAGGAGAAGTGTGCAGGAGCTTGGGATTGTGTATAGAAGTAAGGCGGAGACTATGAGGGATCATTATAATGCTTGGGTTGAGGCGGGTGGGAAGTAGGGTTGTTATTATTATTATTGCTTTTGTAGTCTTGTTGGATAGTAATAATGAGTGATTCTTATTGATGACCTTGTCTTCATCGTGCTCCTCAGTCATATCGGTCAGATACAGGAGTGATCCAGAGTTCTTCAACCTCGGTAATAAACACATGCGCAACAGCAAATGATTTCCTGATAGTCCCCAACATGCTCCTTAAGCGATCTCTCTCATTAAGAGTCCACACCCTTGAGCACGCAACTCTGAGTGGGTACAAGAATAACAAAGTCGAGAGATTGGTTCTGGCCATGGCGGATTCTGTGAGATCAAGTATCGTGCTTAGATGCTCCTCAATCATGGGTTGAGGTAGCGTTGGTACCGCTTCAATGTGCTTCAGCCATACGGATCTGTAGTCGTATACACCGGACAAAAATATTGAAGTCGCCGCTAAGTATATCTTCGCAATGATGGTGCGGTCGTCTTTAGCTGGGTCGTCCAGCGCCGACAGAGTGGCCTGTACCTCGCACAGCTCAAGTCTAAGATCGAAGCCTTCGACAGCGAAAGCTCGGAGCTGCTGCATCTCCTCATGCGAAAGGGCGCTAGTGTCGAGTGGATCAAGATACCGCAATGCTCTAAAGCAATGATCTGAACATCGGAGCATCAGAGCAAGCAAGCTCTCGATTGGGTGATCGCTCATGTTGTCAGTACTGGTGCCTTTCATCAGGTCTCTCCATGGAGCTTCGACCAGGAAGGATGATTCCGAGAAAATCAGCGATCTGGAAACCTCGAACATTCTCATTTGATGGAAGAAATTGAGCCCGAGATCCGAGCGAAAAGCATCAGGCCCAAGGTGCTGGAGAATCTTCGAGGTCCCGTACATTGTATGTTGGATCCAGCCTTCTCCAGTAGGGTCATACATCAACTCGACACACGTCAGTAACGATGCAATAGCAGAGGGGACAAACATGATGTACCTCGAAAAGCCCGAGCAAGAATGTACTCGACAGTAGCGGCTGCTCAATGTTTGGGTCCTCGGCGTCAATGATTTTCCGGACTGTCTTCACTGCGATCTGGTAGGCCCTCAAGGCGGCCTTCTGATTTCGGACTCGATTCGAGCCTTCTTCACGGGAAGCATACAATGCACTCAATGCCGAGATTGCATGATGGACCGCAGCACTCGAAGCGAAATGAGCTTGGATGTCCAGGAACCAAGTTGAAGAGCATCCAGTGAAGCTGTTCTCCTGGACAAATTTGGTGAGGAAAATGTTTAAAATGTTGCTGCCGTCATTGAAGATCGGCTCTCGTGGGATGACCGAGCAGACAAAGCTGCCGTTATGTATCGTTCTTTGGTTTGCAGAATTGATCTTCACGACTGCAGTTGATTTCGCAGGATATTTGCAGCTCGAATCACGTCTGGAACAATTTGTACATGGGTTGCCGCCAGAGCACTGCATTTTACAACGTTAATGAGGGAAGCGTGGCCAACACTTCCGGCCAACTCACCTTGAGATGGCTTTTCGCGCATGCCGAACATCTCGAGCGTTCAAGTCGGCGGTCCAGTGGTCCCAAGAGCATCGTGTCGCAAAAATGTTACCGAAAAGAGATACATTCGAGCGAAGCTAGTAACAGACGACTTATATTCATCAGGCAGACTCGAATAGATGTCGAAGGTGTTTGGTGCCGACGAGACCGGGGACTCGCAGCCAAGACGACCATACCCGATTAGGAAGCGTTCGCGCGAGATGAGCTCCGCAACGCACGCTCCGTCGGCCCTATTTTCATGTCAATCCTTCTGCCTGTCGTCTACTTTTTCCTGCTTACATGAACACAACAATTCAATCGACATGTTGAGTCCATACCAGTCCGTAAGCGGAAGCGTTTGTGCGAGACATTGAAGCTTAGAGCATGCACGGGTAGGTCCTGCTGCGAAGTCGCATCAAGGTATAAGAGACGCCTTGCGACACAGTTTGTCAGTAGGCATCAGCTTTCTTTGCTATTCATATTTCTACCCACCTTCAATTCCACCATCATCATGAAGCTCTGTATCGTTATAGCTTCAGCTGCCATGGCATCTGCAATCACCCTTCAGCCGCCACTCGGAAAGTATGGCGTTGCAACTTCCGTCATGGAACTCGTGGATACCTCGAGAAACGACCCTTATGCCCCCAAACAAGAGCATCGACGCATCATGGTGTCTGCATACTATCCGGCAACCTCGCTCAAGAACTGCCAACCATTGACGGTTCCATACATGCCTCCTGCAACCGCTGCCGTCCACGACACCATGTACGCAGATTTTGGCATCTCAAACGGCACCTTTGGCTCCTTCCAACTCTCCACCTGCGCTTTCAACCGCAAGGATCGCAGCAGAGGATCTACCAAATTTCCAATCGCTCTTTTCTCTCCGGGCCTTGGCAACACTCGCTTGATGTATGGTGCAATGGCTCAGTCGTTTGCTAGCCAGGGTTTCGTTGTCATCACCATGGACCACCCCTACGATGCAGCTATCGTCGAATACCCCGACAAGTCAATCGCCCTCGCCGCCAATATCAGCACCGACGCAGAGATTGAGAAGAACTTGTACGTCCGCCGCCAGGATGTGTCTTTCATAATCAACAAACTGCACGATCGCTCCATCAGACAGACGCTTTTCCACGACATCGCAGACACCAAATCCTTGAACAAGATTCTCATGTTCGGGCACTCTCTGGGTGGTGCCACTGCAGCCGCTGCCATGCAGACAGATCACCGCATCGCCGCTGGCGTCAACATGGACGGCCGCTTTTTCGACTCCTCCATGCCAAACAACACTTCCTCCCCTTTCATGATCATGAGCCGCGAGGGCCACAACATCACTTCCGACCCAACTTGGGCACCAGCCTGGTCAAAGTTCACCGGCACAAAGCTGTTTGTTTCACTGAACAACTTTACCCATGGCACTTTCACCGACTTGCCTCTTTTGGCTGATGCGTTGGGGACTCCTGGCTCGGAGTATGAGGTTATTGGGGAGATTTTGGGGGCTGTGGAGGGTAAGAGGGCTGATGAGATTGTTAATGGTTTCGTGGGGCAGTTTTTCGACTTTGTCCGTGGGGTTTCGAAGAATTTGCTGCCTAGAAACATGACCAAGGAGTTTCCTGAGGCGGTGGTGTTGGATAAGCAGATTCGCAAGCAGTGCAACTGAATATTGACGGAAGAGATGAGAGGATCAAGCACTTTCATGTTCAGGTTTCAATGGAGACGAGTAGGAGGAGAATGTCAGGTGTGGAGAATGTCAGGTAGTAGAACAACGGAGAAGCAGGATAGAGGTTTAGATATGATTCATATGAATCTGGTATAAATTCTGGTATAGTCATAATATGATTACAAAAGGACTTATGATATCGTAACATAAAAGTCATGAAATGCCATCGAGCACCAGAACTTAGTTGGAGCTCTGGCCACCCTTGCGACCAGCCTCGACGGGGTCGACCTTGCCGCCAGCGAACTCTGTAGCTTGCATCAGTATGTGCTTCAATGGTGAAGGTGGGAAAGTAGTCACTCACGTCCGTTGCCGCCGGAAGAGCCAGTGGACTCGGAGCTACCGCCAGAGGAGCTGCCACCAGTCTGACCACCCTGCTTGCCAGCCTCATGGGGGTCAACCTGACCCTGAGCGAACTGACCGGTACCGACACGCTTGTCAGGGGTACCGTCCTCCTTGAGACCGCCGTGCTCTACATTCCGAGTCAGCCGAATGATCCATAAAGTGAAGACGAAGGAGAAATCTCATACCAGTGGGCTTGTAAGTTCCAGACATATTGATTGATTGAAGAAAGTAAAGACTTTGTTCCGAAGTTGTTTTGTGTTGAGTGAGGTTATGAGAGAAGGAGTAAGAGCGATGTTGTTTGAATGATGATGAAGGAGAAGAAGAAGAAGAGGTGGCAGAGGACGAGGTACTTATACGTCTCTCTCCCATCGTTTTCGCGCGCGCGCTCCCTGGTTCTGCTGAAGGTCAAGATGTCACCATACGAAGCTGAAATCTCGCTTGCGGATGAGGTGTGATGATGCAAGGCAATTGGAGTAGAAAGTTGATCGTTTGGACAGCGTTAGTGGAGTAAGCGTGATGCATTGAGGCGGGATGGATAGCTTTCCCCACAGATCGTGCTTGGGTGTCGTACCTGAGTGGAACGGTGGGACCCAGATTTCATCAGATATGACGCTTATACAGCTGATCTTCTGCCCGATACAGCATTAATTGATATTCTGTAGCGTGTCATCGCCGTGTCGAGCCCCGCGTTTGAGGCAGCGGCTGAGCTGCAGCACTGACTGTTTGTTTGCCGGATCAAAATAATCTACCATGGGAACTGAGGCGCGTTCTCAACCTCCCATTGAGATATTCTTCGACTGAATTATCAATGCAGCATAGCTCTATCTCTTGCGAGTTCTCTCGTCAAGATTGAGCAACATCTGCTCAACCGATGCAACAAAAACCACAAATGTCGCCATCAGGGTTGTTTCTCATCCCCGTGGCAAACGACGCCATCTCCATCCCAATCTGGCGTAAAGTGGTTTCGCGAGACCCGTCACGCGAAACATGACGCGTGCATTTCAGCCGCTTCCCCCCAAACATAACAAAAAGATGTTGTCATTGAGCCTCATATTTGCACGTTTTATTCCACGTACTCCACCCGTTCTACCAGATCTCATTAAACTTAATCGGTTCCTGAGGCTCTGGAAAGCGATGAACTCGATGAACCTGCAGTATGCGGACTAGTTTCTCGTTCGCATGGAACAGATCAGATCGATATACCTCCCCCTCGTGATGCTAGAAGCTGGGTTTCTTGGTAAGTGCTTCATGCAGGGGAACACGGGGATGCAAACGTGGGATCGAAGCGTGAAGTTTGAAACTCTTTTTGACATCACTATTCTGATGATCTGTTTACTATTGGCACAGGTGGAGATGGTTGCGGCATTTCGTGACGGTATTGTGAATCCTGCAAGTCACTTTGCTCATTTCATCGGTGCGATGGAGGTGTCATCGTGACTCTGCAAGAATGAGTGTGGTCATTGCAAGCGGTGGTGTGAGAGTGGGGGTGATGAAGAGGACCAAAGCATGTCTTTGTGCATCCTGCACTGCGTTTGCTCAATTGACATGCTGCCTCTACGAGCCACAATGAACATGAGAAGTGCTTACCGCTCTTCTGCACGTCTCGAGACTGCAGACGCCTAAGGGCAGTACCATACGACCCTGATGTACGATCAATGCTGCAAGATACGGGACACCACGATCAGCAGCCCAAGTCACTCATTGGAGCTTCACTCTACGCATTATCGCTCAATTGCTGTGCAAAGACACAACCGGGCCTTCTGTCTCCACCGAGTGAGGAGTGCAAGGAATGGCCTTCAAGACTAGCCAGACTTGAAAACACATCAAGTCAGCAGGTAGGTGAAAGACGGGGTTTGCAGCAATCGATCTGCTGCATGTTCGAGAATTATTCTTCGATGAGGCTCTCATGGAACTGAGGCTCTTGCTGTCCTCATCGCAGAAATGCGGAGAAGAAATTACCCCTCACACCCCTCCTTGGAGAAAGACAAGTCCGCTCGAGACTGCCGGATGAACGAACCTCCGCCGCCACGAAGGCACAAATGTCGGCAATCTCGCACCTCAAACAACTCAGTCCAATTCGACAAGGAAGCAGCTTCACAACATGGTTTCGGCAAAGAATTACAAAATCGCCTGCATCCCCGCTGATGGCATTGGCCCGGAAGTCATTGATGCTGGAGTCACGGTGCTCAAGGCTCTCAGTGCGGCCAGCAAGTCATTCACATTGGACTTCGAACACTATGATTGGAGCTCAGAGACGTACAAGAAAACCGGCAAATATATTCCTGACAACGGACTCGAAGACTTGAAGAAGCATGATGCGATTCTCTTCGGTGCTGTAGGAGCTCCAGGCAAGTGAATCATGGAACGATGTCGAGAGAAACGACTGACGGCAGAAACCAGATGTCCCTGATCACATCTCCCTCTGGGGCCTCCGTCTAGCAATCTGTCAACCCTTCCAACAATACGCGAACGTCCGCCCTACCAAAATCCTCCGCGGCACCGAGTCACCCCTCCGCAAAGCACAAGCCGGAGATCTAGATTGGGTCATCGTCCGCGAAAACAGCGAGGGCGAATATGCTGGTCAAGGTGGCCGCAGTCACAGAGGCCAACCATGGGAGGTTGCAACTGAGACGTCAATTTTCACCCGTCATGCTGTTACCAGACTCATCAAGTTCGCATTCGAGGTCGCACAGAAGAGGGAGAAGAAACATATTACTGTGGTGACCAAGAGTAATGCACAGAGAAATGGTATGGTCATGTGGGATGAGATTGCTGCCGAAGTGGCAAAGGACTTTCCGGACGTCAAGTGTGACAAGATGCTTGTGGATGCGATGACCTGTAGAAGTAAGTGTGCTGGAAGTGCGGATACATTGGGCGGTCCTCGAATCAGGTTGGCGTGGACGAGATGGCTCTCAGGAGGCCTTTCTCATTGATGCCGGACCCGGTTCGTGAGCTGGCTCGCTGGAACAGGACCGCACCCTTTTCCTTATTATTACCCTGCTAATCGTATCTTTAGTGGTGCTGCAACCGCAATCACTCGACACCATCGTCGCTACGAACCTGGTACGCACTTTCGAGCCTTGCTTACCAGATCAACACTGACACTCTTCCAGCACGCAGACATCCTCTCCGACCTCGCCGCAGCCCTCGCAGGCTCAATCGGCATAGCACCAACCTCCAATCTCGACCCCACACGCCAAAACCCCAGCATGTTCGAACCCATCCACGGCTCCGCCTTCGACATCACCGGAAAGGGCATCGCCAACCCCGTCGGCACATTCTGGACAGCAGCGGAAATGCTACGCTGGCTTGGAGAAGAAACCGCCGCCGACAAACTATTAGACTGCGTAGAAAATGTGTGTGGGAATGGGGTGATGACAAAGGATTTGGGTGGTGACGCG
>ERZ794946.491-NODE-491-length-15719-cov-4.595889_pt1 | contig 15719 bp, 18 predicted proteins | sample MGYA00433072_ERZ794946 | MGnify/ENA primary metagenome ERZ794946 (study PRJEB30137, sample SAMN04331413) | food metagenome | isolation source: Y3 must sample point D1 replicate A | place: Australia: South Australia | collected 2014 ...
AGCTACGTGACACGATCTCACTGGACAAGACTCCATGTACGCGAGTCGCCCTTCGGCGCACGAAGAGGGAAACCTCATTACGATAACAGAGATCCATGCTGACATGATATCACAGTTGTTCGAAAACAAGATAGACCATGTGACTTATTTCGGTAGGTTTAAGCTGCGAGAGTAAACCACTGCACTCATACTAATGATACTTCCGTTCTAGGTGCCAACCCAGAGTACGTTCACGGCATCCACATGATTCCTGCCGGCTTCCCATTCAGCGCCTACGTACGCACCCAGAGATTCGTCACCGAGGAGTGGAACGCCTTTTTCTCCGATGGCCGTGCCGATGTAGATGGTGGTTGGAGAGGAATTTTGTATGGTAACCTGGCGACTATTGATCCCGCGGCTAGTTATGCTTTCTTCTCGAACCCTGACTTCGATCCGGCATACCTTGATGGCGGAGCTAGTCTGACTTGGTATTTGACTTATTCAGCAGCGCTGGGGGGTTCGCCAGAATACTCAATCAAGAGGTCTGAGCCTGATGTGTCAGTACTGGAAGAAGAATTGACCGGAGAGCAACATGCCGAGATCAAACGAGTACATAGTGCTGCTCACCGGCAGGGGAGACATGGGCATGGGCCAATTTGAAGCTAGATAGATATAGTTTGGACAGTCTAAGCCGCTGGACGGTGATAGGTGGATGCTGGACATCTTCTTGGAGTACCGGGATCTTCATATAAATCCAAGGATAGCACATAACGACCAAACATATTCAGCTGGGATTTCTCCGTCGTTCTTCAGCGCAGAAAGACAATACAATGGGGACGTAATCATGAGATCCACATTGTTTGCGGACGACTACACCACCCATCAACCTTCATCTCTTTGAGATCACTCTTCTCGACGCGTCGAGATGTGTCTATGAGCCCCTTCAATGCACTGATGCTATGACTTGTTCCATCCAAGTGTACACGTGATTATTGGCCTCAGGGTAGCCTGAGGTTGAAGACATTATTAGCACAAATCTCCTCTAGCCACGGGAGTAGAACAAGAACGCTTACCCATATGCAATCTCCCGGTAATGAACCTCATCTCCTTGGGAGTTCCAAACTCACTCAACAGCATAGAGTCTTCCACAGGCATCAAACCATCAATCGTTCCATTCATCAACAACAGTCTACAGCTCTTCATGTTCACGATTCCAGTGTTTACCAATGACCATGTGTCTTGGGCATTGTCCATGAAGTCATCGTGTGAGGAGTAGCCGAACTTCTCGGTCAAGGCAGGCAGGGCGTTCCAGGGGTACTCTTTGTTCTGGGCTTTGAGCAGCCATTCGCGAGAGAAAAAGTGGTGGGTGCCGGCACCTTGACCAATTGCGCCTGCCAGGCGTTCGGAGTGGGTGTGTGCTGCGCGGACCTGGAAGGTGTTAGTTGCTGCTGAGATAGGTCATGGTTCAGATGTGGTAGTCAATCCCAGCCTCCCTCGGTTGACAAAATGCACAGTATCTTCAAATCGAATGGCCGCATCTGGAGAGAGTCTGTGAAGAAAGACCTCTTACGGAAAGATCAACAGCATTGGAAAGCATTTGGCAATTTGACAGTGTCTTCCTGAGAGGCCTGTCCGCGATGAGATGGAGGATGTACTTACAGCGTTATAACCTCCTGCGCTCAGCCCCCAAGTGATGATACGCTTCATATCAAAAACACCTTCTGCCTCCATCCAGTCCAAGATGCTCGTCCAGAGCCTGTCAGCGGCCTTAGGGTCTTTCCTGTCGGCAGGGCAGTCGGCAGTACCAGGAATGTCGACAATGACCGAAGCCCAACCGCGGGCAAGGAATTCGTCACTGCGTGTCGTGTTGTCGGGCCTGTGGCCGTCCAATCCGCACATGAGAAGTACAACAGGGCAAGGCTTCGATTTTGAGGCGTCCTTAGGTATGCGTACGTACAGCGGTACAGAGTCGGCGTCGGCCGATGTTGCTGCTGTGTGAGGAATGGTGATATCTTTGATGGGGCACTGCCAGAGCTGCGTGGCTTTGATATATGCCTTCTTCTGTGCCTCGTAGATCTCTCGCTTGTAGTCCGAATTGATGTAGGGGAATCGAGCGATACGATAGACGGCGCAAGCACGAAGGTAGAGAGCTGAAGCGGCATCTTTGTCCGAAGAAGCAAGCTTGTCTGCTTCCCCAACTAGACGTTCCGCCGTGGGCACGAATTCCTTGGTGTATTCGTCGGTGTAGCCCGAGTTGATGTTCTTTGAGATTAGTGTCTTGAAGACGGGTTCGAAGTCCTCGAATTTGCCATCGTGAAAAGGATAGAGAGACTTTGAGCAAGGGAATGCCCACTTCTTCTCCCACAATGCTTGAATGCCTTCCAGATGAGGATAGACTTGGTCGAACTTGTCACCAAGAATCCATTTGTGCTCTGTGGGTGTAGTTAATGACATGATGGAATGGAAGCAGAGACTGAGTTGGATAACCAAGAGCAAAATGGTGATGGATTAGGCAGGATATATACTAGAACCATTGAGCTACATGTTACAGTATCAGAAAGTCCGTCGGGAATTGAGGGGAGGACCGTATAGTGGATGAGTGAGGATTGGATGAGTTCGGAGACATGGTGAGGCACAGTCACACGGCAGTTGCACATGCAGAAAGTGAGACTGCAGAGATGTGCTAGAACAGTATGTGCAATCGTCAAGCGACCAGTCGATATGCAATGGCTTCGGAGAATTAAGATGCAGGGAAATTGGAGAGCCATGGGTAGATTGTAGGAAGGTTTGTAAAAGCGAGCTTCTCGGCCCCGCAGTAAACACTCGTCACCCGTCACCCGTCACCGTCACTCATCACCGAGGTGGGCGGAGCACGAGCCCACGGCGTGATGCCTAGAAGGCGGCCTTGGCCTTCGCAATACCAAGACACCAGCACTAGATCAGCGTCCTTAGGAGGCTGGCATGTCTGTAGAAACGTCCATGACTGTTCCGACAGCAACAACGACGTCGACGCTGTTCAATACTCTCTTTCCAGGCCACGACACGAGATATAGCCTTTTGAGCTCGACCGGAAGAAAGACGACCGAGACCCACATTGATATCTTCCGAGATAGGCTAGGTGAAAGCGGATAGCGAGTCAAGGCAGTCGGCGATAGAAAGACAAGTGACCATGTCGCTATCAGCAGCAATCGACCAGGAAGCCAAGGACCTGCGAAGGGACTTTGAGCAAAACCACAACACGCGCAAGAAGTCGTCCTTGCCCCCTCTCCCAGCTCCAGCTCCAGACCCGACCACACCTACGAGCCCCGTCTTGGCTCACAGACAGATGGCTCCCACAACAGGCCCACGCGGCAAAGGCAAACCGGCTTTCCCTGGCGATCTTGGTCCTGGTGACCCGCGACGCAGCTCGAGATTGCCAGGCGACCTTGGTCCAGGAGATCCGCGCCGCAGCAGCAACAGACCCGCCAACTCAGACGGCACTCGCTCCGCAGCCCGCAGTCTGAGTCCCACTCGCGGTGTGAGCACTCTGGCTCCTGGTGACAAGTCGCCCGCCCAGCGCAGACTGTCCGATGCTGGCTCAATTCGCCCTCAACTCGGAAACGGCGGTGTGCGCCTGCAAAAGGACTACGACAACGAATCTGCTAGCAGTGATGAAGAAAGCAGCGACGAACAAGATACCGACCACGAGTCGTCGCGAGGCAGAGGTCGCGCTAGAGTTGGCAATGCCGTAGGCCTCTCTCGCGACGACGAAGACAGCGACGACGAGCCCTCGCCTCCACTAAGCGCTGATCCCACAATTACCGTCACTCCACCTTCTTCGGACCAACCCTCGCACACTTCCTCTCGCAGCAAGCCCGACGTCCATCCCAGTACCGCCTTCGACTTTGCCGCTTCATCAACCTCTACCCCTGTACACTCCGACGATGAAGAACATCTTTCCGACCTGCGCCGTGCCCAACGCCTTTCTCTCAATATCTCCCCTATCCACAGCACTCCCTCGGCACATCGTGTCATCCGTCAGATCATCCGTGGCGACTATCTCTACTTTCAGCGTCAAGCTGAAGAAGGCCGTAGGAGGCAAAGAGTTTACCTTGTCGCGACCGATCTCTCTTCCGAAGCCGAGTATGCCCTTGAATGGACCATTGGTACTGTTCTGCGCGATGGTGACACCCTCCTGGCCGTCTATGCAGTTGACGAAGAAGCTGGTACTGGTGGAGTTTCAGAAGGAGTAGAAATCGGACATGGAGCCGACGTCGTCAAGGACACGGCTACCATCGTGCGATCCATGACTGCCGAAAGCATGACCCCTGCGACACTGCCGCGAGACAGCAGCACTGCGAGACTGGCCTTCAGTGAAAGAAAGGACATGTCAAAGGCTGAGCAGGACCGCTTCCGTGCCGCTGAAGACATCAGTCAGCGTTGTGTTAAGCTGCTTCGTAAGACTAGACTTCAAGTCCGCGTCGTGGTTGAGGTTTTCCATTGCAAGAGTCCTAGACATATGATCACTGAGGTGGTGAGTACATGCTTGCCCCAACATCTCTTCCACTCTACTGACCTCTGTCTAGATCGACTTCCTGTCTCCAACGCTTACTATCCTTGGATCGCGAGGTCGCTCCCAACTGAAAGGTGTCTTGCTCGGCTCATTCAGTAACTATCTCGTGACAAAGTCCAGCGTGCCAGTCATGGTTGCCAGAAAACGGTTCGTCGAACAAACCACCAAATATCCCAAGGACAACCAGACTGATTCTCTTGCCAGACTTAGGAAACACTCCAAACAACGCCTCCACAAGGATGGATTGCCAGTTGCTCAAGCAGGTGACGGAAGGATGCGTTATATCAGAATGTCCAACGTCCTCGAGGCACCTGGAACAAAGCCTAGAGCTAGAGGCCTGGCTGGTGCCAAGATTGATTGATCGAGTAAATTTGCTGATCAATTCGGGTTTGAGACTTTACGGATGCACATACAAAATCGACACGAAGTGATACGCGACCACGACAAATCATTAGGCATTAATCAATACTACACTCTCTCAACGCAGCCCACTTTTTTACTCCCCATCAGATACCGTGAGCTCCCGAGACTCTTTCGTTGCATCGAAATGCGTGGTTCTCCAGTACACTTGTCATGTGACCGTACTGGATAGGAATACTCGGCAAGAATGCTCAATAGAGCAATACCGTCCGTATGAGATCAGAACTTGGGGAAGAACATGGGTGTGTTCTGGTGGAAAGTTAGCAGAGGTCATGTTGAGAAATTGAAACATATCAAGCATACCTTCTTCCACTCCTGGTAGTCCTTGCGGTCGCCGTAGCGTTTGTCGTACTTCTCCTCACTAAGGGGAATACCCGAAACCTATCACGTGTAAGTGTACATTTCGCGAACGTCGAAAGGTGCTCAATACATACCTTGAACAGCAAGAAAGTGACAAAGGCAGGGCTAACACCAGCCATAGCCAAAGCACCCAATCTAGCACCGAGGCTACCACTGAAACCCATACCAGCTTGTCCAACGTTGGTAACAAGCACGCCAGCAGCTACAGTAGCAATGCCAGTCCACAAAGTGCTCTCGCCAAAGTAGTTGGGGTGTCTGCTCTTTCCCCAAAGACCTCTGGTCAAGAAATCCTCATTGTGCTTCTTGTTCTTCTTTTCTTCCATCCATTGGCTCTTTTGCTTGTCGGCGGTGGCTTCGAAGCCAATGCCACCGATGTATAGGAGGACACCAATCACATCGGTGAGGGTAAGGAAAGGAAGAGCGGAAAGGGTGGTTGCGGGGACAGAGTTCAAGGCCAGGACGGGAAGAAGGCAGAGCGATACCCAGGTTGCTTGGGCGAAGAAGGCACCGAGGAACTTAGGGGGAGATGTGCGGATGGAGTCGAAGCGGGAGTCGCGGCCGTCTTCTGAAGTGATGCGAGAGAAGAGGAAGGTGCCAACTGTTTGCATGTCAGTTCTTGGTCGTCATTTATGGGCTGAGAGTGAGCTGCGTACGTCTGGTGGCCCAGATAGCAACAGCAGCACTGAGAACAACTTGTCTCCAGTTCCAAGCTTGAACACCGCCTTTGCTAGCCAGACTGGCCAGCAAACTAGGAAATCCAGGAAGTGCTGCGGTGCCAGCAGAGACGGTCTCAGCAGCAGCTCTAGCTCTCAGCGTAGGCAGATACAGAGAAAGAGCTGTGCATGACAGATAGGTCAATGACCCGCTGAGGTCATAGAAGCGTTCGGTCTGGAAAAAGATGCTGGGAGCTGCAACACCAGCCTGAATGGCATATGCAAGACCAATGCTAGGTACCAGAGTACGGAGGAAGGGTGACCTGAAATTGGTCAAGGTCAAAAGAGTATTGAGCAAAGTCATGTTGGATGAGAATGTGAAGAAAGGAGAAAAGAAAAGCGTACACCCCGGCAGACGACACAGCTGCTCCTATATAATGCTAACAATCCTTCTGCCTTCGATGCTTGTTCGATTCATCGCAGTAGTGGAATCGAGCTCTCTCGGACTAAGTTTATGACGACATTCAGGGTCCGAGTGTTCCTCTCGGGGTTTGTTGATCTCCCGAGTCCGAGATCCGACTCAAACCTGCCGACTTCCACCCTCGCACCGCTCGACATCTGATACTACGTACACATCTCTCGCCGAAGCCTTTCTCCAATTGCAGACGCTGATATGTACCCAAGCTGCACAAAGGGACGGTATTTTCAAGCGACCGAGCAGTGTCCATCGAGAGATCAACTTTTTGCTCTCTCACTGGATCTTTGCTCAATACCGAATACCTTCTTGCATTTAAATTTTGCGGGATGTGACCACCGCCAGAGAACGCTGTTTCCAGCTCCCGACGGTCCACATACAGGGAGCGACTTTATCATCCGTACAAGTTAGCAGTACTGTCTTTCTCGCAGGCGTCGAGCAAAAAAATGACCAGAGGAATGTGGATATCAGATTCGTTATCTCTCATCGCCCTCATGCAGCCGTTCTTGTAAATCTGAGATGGCCGCCAATTTGATCTGTAGAACAAGTATCGGAGATCCAGCGTCCTCGTGGTATCTCCATGCATGATTGTCCATCTCAAGTCGTCTGGTGCAGCCTCAGGCACGCGAGCAGGAACAAACATCGGAGACCAAGTAAGGTAGAAGTTGTAAGATTTCAGATATACCCGTGGCTGTCTGGCAAGTGAAAAGATTGCTGTTTCGTTGCCATCTGTGTACCCCCGTAGTTATGGTTTTGCTTTCGGGTTGATGGAATACATAATCTCGAGTGGTTAGGTCGTGATGCATCTTCTGAAAGTGCTCAGTACAGTCGGTTGACAAAACCTGGACATTGAACAAACGTAGCGGATTGATCAGCTCAATATTGGTATGAGTCTTAATGGCTTACCGTACCCAAGATAAGTGGAATGTCGCAGTGAGCTGCCCTCTTCAGAATCCCACTGGCACATCTCCAGGGCCTTTATTCCCGCGTTATTTCCATCATGTCATCAGTCTCCCCGCATGGGGCTGCAGTGCGTGCTCTACCTTTTGTAACTGTAGTCATGCATTCACCACTTTGTCTATAAAGTTTACAAATGACCGTCTTCTATTACTTTGTCCGCCGTCATCCTCCAGAAGTCGGAAATTTCTCCCTCTCGCTTTCTTGAATCGCCAGCTCTGATCTTCACCCCCAATTCACAATGGACTCGCGCCGCTCTGCCACCCTGTATGGGTTTCCAATGAAACACCTCACTCTGGCCGCCGTACGATATACTAACACCCGTCAACTTGCTGAACCCAGGACTAATGTCTATCTCTAGTTGACCTTCCAAAATTCTGCCTTGATCTTGGTATGGCGGACCCGTTCCCTTCAATCGCGTGGTCGCTAATGATCGGACCAGATTATGCACTATTCCCGCATCATGCCTCCCGTGGGTGGACATCGATACTACACTTCGACTGCTGTCTTCCTCAACGAAGTCATCAAACTCGCAATATCGCTTACCATGGCCCTTTACGATCTCTCTCAAAATATGGCCCCGTCCTCCTCGGCCACCGCGCTGTTCACCGAGCTCATACGACGCGTGTTTACTGGCGATAGTTGGCGATTGGCCATACCAGCAATGCTCTATACCTTACAAAATTCCTTGCAATACGTTGCCGTGAGCAATCTCGATGCTGCAACATTCCAAATTACCTACCAATTGAAGATCTTGACGACCGCTATCTTTAGCGTTACAATGCTGGGACATACTCTTGGACTGAGAAAGTGGTCTTCTCTGTTGCTGCTCGTAGTAGGTGTGGCCATAGTCCAGATTCCTGCTGGCTCCGATCCGGCCATTCCTACTTTGAAGGACTTGAAAGAAGCCAATGTGGGCCTACACTTACCGCGGACTATTCAGCAGATGCGAGACATGGGGAGCAGTGCTGCCGGGCAACTGACCAAGAGGTCTGCGACGTACGAGGGTATTGACAAGGACTTTGCCATGCAACATCCTCAACTCGACGCTTCCATCGGTCTGGCCGCTGTCCTAGTTGCTTGTTTACTATCTGGCCTTGCAGGTGTGTACTTTGAAAAGGTCCTCAAAGACTCCAACAGTCAAACTTCCCTTTGGTTCAGGAATGTGCAGCTATCATTCTACTCGCTATTTCCTTCTCTTTTCATCGGTGTCGTCTTCAAGGACGGTGCAGACATAGCAAAGCATGGCTTTTTCTCAGGTTACAACTGGATAGTTTGGAGTGCCATCCTATTGCAGGCATTTGGCGGTGTTCTTGTAGCTTTGGTTGTACTACACGCCGACAACATTGCAAAGAACTTCGCCACGAGCATAAGCATTGTCATCAGCTTCCTAGCAAGCGTTTGGCTATTTCATTTCCAGATCACTACAAGTGTAAGTCTTTGATACGAACAGCTCCAAGTGCTAAGCTGTAGGCATGCGCGATCGTTTTGCAGTTCGACGCAACCTCCACTGAGAGCTTACCAGGCAGTGCATCTCCGTGCAAAGCTGTACTGACTTCCAAGACATCGTGTGTTTCTCAGTCCGAGAACTTCCGGTTGCGGTTGCAGACAGCTGAATTGACGGACTTTGAGATACAAGAGGTACCATTTATTTGCAACAGCCGCTGACATGATGATACAGTACCTACTTGGAACCGCGGTTGTTCTCTTGGCGACATATCTATGGAACAGTGATCGCGGCCTTCCTCCATTGAAGATCGTGATTGCAGACTATGAGAAGACCACCATTGGTAACGAACGACCCTACAGCGACGATAGGGGCACTTCGAAGGCAGGGTCGAGATCAAGCTTTAAAGAAGCTCTGACGACCAGCAGACCAAGCACGCCAGTCAACTTTGAACGACGTGGAGGTGGGTTCAAAAGAGAAGAATAGAGAAGCTGCCAAATCACCTAGTCTCGTCTACATGTCTATAATCTAGGTGTTTCTTGATGCCAACCCCTGTAGTCTTCTTGCTTGCTGACACGCTCTATTTTGAAAGTGACAGAATGATCTTCTCAATGCGCTGATGACAGTTGCATGAAGTTCCTTCCTTGAAAGATGGGTAGTGAGACCGGACTTGGACGCTGGCTAACATTACAGGACTCGATCGCGACTGCCGTTGGAAGGCTTCGATGACGCGACTGCCTACAGCACAGAAGGCGCGACCTTGCTCCGAAAGACTTTGGCTCAGCGCTCCCTCAGCCTTTCTCGGCGTCTTGAACTTCTTGACCACTGTTGACCCGGCCATCGAGACATCGGTCACAATGGAGCCCAACGATCCGTACAGCTACTATCTACCGTATGAGCAGTATGCGAACAACAACGTAGACGATTACATTCTCAACGCCGGCTATCAGGATGATCAAGTCGATTACGGTATGCCATAATCATGCTTATGATAACATTCGTAGTCGAATTCTGACATCTTCAGAACTATCACGCCCACACCGTCCAGATACAGTGACTCGCCAGAGCCAGGCTGCTTTTGGAAGAGCTCGACTGTCCTTACCACCACCTGCGCCGGTCCCTATCGAAGTCAACGACTACCTGGGATACAACTACGCTTCTACGCCTTCTGACGACTACACCAGAGCATACCTGGAGAATCAATCCGAGGACATAAGGCCCTCAATTCAAGCCGTACACGCCCTCGCCCCGACAGAGTCCAGGCCGTATCAGCACATCTTTCGAAGACAAGAGAGCAGCTCATCGCCCACCAATGCTGTTCCCTCGAGCCCAACCTATCAAGCCAGTCAAAGGCAGCAGAACCCCGAAGCCTCGATGCCGATTCGATCGTACGCCTTTCCCACGGCACAGCAAAGAAAGCCAGAAATCGATCGAGGACCTCCCACGGTTCAGGGCATACAGCTCGTTCCAGTACACACACTGCCAGACCGATTCAGGACTATCTTTCCGTTTGCCATGTTCAACGCTGTACAATCCGCTTGTTTTCAAAGCATATACGAGTCCGACGACAATTGCGTCTTCTCGTCACCTACTGGTAGTGGCAAAACTGTACTCTTCGAAATCGCAATCTGCCGCATGCTTCGTGGCTGGACAAACGGTACCTTCAAGGTCGTCTATATGGCCCCGACAAAGTCTTTGTGTTCCGAGAGGGCTCGTGATTGGAAAGCCAAGTTCGGGCCCTTGAACTTGAAGTGTGAAGAGATGACTGGTGATTCTGATATTACCTCGCTTCATCATGTACAGCGGGCCGACATTATTGTGACCACGCCGGAGAAGTGGGACTCGATGACAAGAAAATGGAAGGATCACGAGAAGCTGGTCCGACTCATCAAACTGCTGTTGATTGATGAAGTTCATATCCTCAACAAGGACCGTGGCGCCGCCCTCGAGGTTGTTGTCTCCAGGATGAAGTCTGTCGGCGCCGGAACCAGATTTGTGGCGCTTAGTGCGACTGTGCCAAACTCTCAAGATATCGCAACCTGGCTTGGAAGAAACGACGATACTCCCAATGTTCCGGCAACACATAAAAGATTCGGTGAAGAATTTCGACCCGTCGAGCTCACACGCTACGTCTGTGGGTACCAATCAAATGCAAATGCATTTGGATTCGACACTGTCTTGACCAAGAAGTGAGCCCAAGTAACCTTGTAACTCATCTCTTTTCGTTGCTAATCTCAAGTAGACTCTCAGACGTTGTCGTAAAGTACTCCCAGAAAAAACCAATCATGGTGTTTTGCTTCACGAGAAAGTCATGCTCGGAGGCTGCGAAGTTTCTTGCTGAGTGGTGGAAACATAGTGCGCCCAAGAATAGATATTGGCACGCACCTACTCGACAGATCAGAGTCGAGGACAAGGGATTGCAAAGTACGTCGTGCTCAATCATATATTTCCACATGACTGACGATTCCAGGCACTGTTTCTGCTGGAGTGGCTGTACACCATGCAGGTCTCGGTCTTGACGATCGTGGTGCTGTGGAGAGCGCTTATCTTGCTGGCGAGTTGAGTGTGATCTGTTGCACCTCAACGCTTGCGGTTGGTGTGAATCTACCTTGCCACATGGTTATCATCAAGAACACCGTCAGCTACGAGGCAGGAGCTATCAAAGAATATTCCGACCTTGAGATCATGCAGATGATTGGAAGAGCCGGTCGACCACAATTTGACACTTCGGCTTTGGCAGTGATAATGACCAAGATGCAGCAGGTCAAGCACTATGAACAACTTCTGAGTGGGCAGGAACGTTTGGAAAGCTGGTAAGACGTTTATTGGAAAGCTCAAATACGAAGGCTTACACTGCATAGCTTGCATCTCAATCTTGTCGAGCACCTCAACGCAGAGATCGGGCTAGGCATGGTTCCAGACCTTTGTGCAGCAAAGAAATGGCTCGCCGGTACTTTCCTCAGAGTTCGACTTGAAGACAACCCCACACACTACCAAATCAAAGGAGATACTCCAGATCGGGACCTTAGAGCCAGGCTTGAACAAATCTGCGACAGTGCAATCTCACAGCTGCAGGAGCTTGGACTGATTGAATGTACGCCTTCATTTAAGACTACAGATTACGGAGAGGCCATGGCACGCTACTACATGAATATCACGACGATGGAAACGATCTTGAGCCTTCCGCGGAAGCCAAAGATATCAGAAATTGTATGTGATTGCACTGGTAACCACTTTCGCATGCTAACAGGTGTGACAGCTGGCCGTTATATCACAGGCTCATGAGTTCAGAGAGCTACGATTCCGCTCTGGCGAAAAGCCAGTGTACAAAGAGTTGAACGACATGCCCGACATTAGGTTCCCCATCAAGGTCGATCTCTCTGCCTATGCTCACAAGGTCTCCTTGATCGTACAGTCTGTGTTGGGCGGAGTTAGACACGTGGCCGATCAACCAAATCATCGCGTTCAAAACAGCATCGACCAATCTCTGATATTCCAGCATATTCATCGTCTCATTCGATGCATTGTCGATTGCCAAAGTTTCGACAAGGATGCGATCGGTATAAGAAATGCTCTCATGCTATCACGCAGTCTCGCTGCACGAGTATGGGACGACTCACCCATGGTCCTCCAGCAGATTGAGCAGATCGGCCCAGTTGCTTTGAGGAAGCTTGTAGGTGCAAAGATCACCACGATGGATGAGTTTGCGAGTACAGAACCAGGCCGATTGGAGTATGTCCTTAACAAAGCTCCGCCATTTGGGTTAAATATGCACAACCGCATTCAAGCATTCCCGAAGCTGAGAGTCGCCTTGCAAATGATCGGTCAGCCTGTAAGTGATCAGGAGGAGCCGCGCCATCGATTGTCCGCTGACCGTTACTAGTTTGTCAAAGCTCAAGAGCATGTTGCCGTGAAGCTGAAGATTGACCTCGGATTTTTAAATCAGAAGACTCCTGTCTATTATCGGACCAAGCCAGTCTTCGTAATTGTCCTGGTTGGCACTTCAGACGGACAGAAAATAACTTTCTTCCGCATCAGGTACGCAGAAGATATCCCTTTTCTGGAGCGAAACCACTAATAACGTCTACAGTGCACAGAAGCTTGAACGCATCAACCCGATCAATGCGACTGCATATCTGACAAGCCCGACTCAGTTGATAGAGTGCTATGTCATGTGTGATGACCTGGGTCAGTGTCATAACATGTTTCATCTCAAGCTCTTGCACTAACATGCCTCAGCCGGAACCATGCAACAAGCAGTGCTCAAGCCTGATGTTCCAGTGACAGCGTTTCAATTCATCAAGGATACTACAGCAGATGTTGTCAAACACAAGCGTATTGCTGGATCTTCAAAAGCCGCGAATGCCTCAGGTCATGTCACTCCACCAAAAACAATCGCCGACGTTCATGAGTGGGACGACGGAGGACTGAATGACGACGACTTCATCCGTGCTGAGCCCAAGGAGGACGACTTCATGGATGTCGACGCTCTTGACCAAACGATATCTGCTCCACCGAATATTGGGAAGACCAAGAGCAGGAACATCACTGTGAACACTGCTCAAGCTCCACAAGAACAAAGACTGGAGAATGGTAACTTTGCTTGTGCCCACGCATGCAAGGACAAGAAAGCATGCAAACATCGATGTTGCAAGGTCGGGATGGAGAAAAAGCCACGGCCAAAACCTCCAAAGCCCAAAGACAGCGAGACTCGATCCATTGCAAGCAAAAGCAACAATACGTCCGAGTCATCGATGAAGATGCAGACTAAATTGGACCTTCCTATCAGGAAGAAAGGAGGTGAGCCTGTCGAACACCTTGATCTGTCCCAAACGAAGGAGTCCCGAAAGACCAGGGTGCCTGTCGCGGCCTCGAGGCTAGCGAGTCTACATGACAAGACTACAAGGTCCAGCGAGATACCCATTTTAGGAACGGCTCCTGCTATCCGTACGACTCCAGTCTCCGGAGGATACACAAGACCAAGATTCATCCGGACTCTTAGTCCTATGAATCCCATTGACGAAATCTTCGACGAGCCAGAACTTATTGAGCCCTTCGAGACGCATGAAGATCACAACGAAGAACTACTCACAGACGACGAAGAATACATTGACAGAGACGAGGAAATGCTAGATGCGGCTTTGGTAGGCTTGGAAGATTCACAAAGTCTTCAAAACTCGGATGAAGTCGTGGAACCTACGGAGAGACAGGAAAGCCAAGGTATGCTGGACTCTCAGACAGACCATCCCGAGGAAGAAGACGGCCAGCCAGAGCTGTTCATGACGCCACATCAGGCGAGAGTCAACGTCTTGCCAGAAGAGTTCGAAGATGCAGTAGCGATGTTCAGCCAGAGCAGCGACGACAGCTATGCAGCGTCGCTGGACACGAGTGTTGTGAAACGCAAACGCGATGAAGGCGTACCATCAGCCTACTTTTCAGCCAAGAAAGTCAGAATAGCCAGCCATGAAGCAGCACAGAGTCCTAAGGAGCAAGAAGATGAGGTGAGTGGAGAAAGTGAGGAAAGAAAGAAGGAGCGAGAAGTGGAGGAGCTGCGAGCATGGTTGGCCGCAGAGTTCGGAGACACGGTCGAGATGGTTTGATGTAACAAGGAGAGGTCAGAAAGCGAAGCAAGGGTTGCTCGGGTGCAAAGCACGAAGGAAGATGAATAGTGGCTTGCTCAAGATTATGGCATGGATAGAAGGCGGTGGAAGCGGTATAGCAGAGTGGTCGGGCGACAGATGACGTGGGCTTGGCGGGCCTATATATCTTTCACATGCTTCCCGAAGGCAGCTACTAGCTAGTCGCATCACATACAGACATTTTGCTGCAGCAGTATACGAACAACACAAACATGTCGGTCAAGTGAGTCTTCACGATGAGGCCATCAACATGTCCAGGCAGGTGCTGACGGTAGAGAAAGCTGGGTTATGCTTGAGCCCTCCTCGACACAGCCCTTTACACCTCTGCCGCACGAACAAACCCTGTACAAGTCGCCAGCGCGCACCACCTTCTCCCTACAGTCGCTCAACAAGTTCCCTGGTAAGGAGCCTGCTCACTGGTCAGCCTCGGCCGGCACCTTGTATCTTACCAACCGTCGTCTCGTCTACCTACCCACCACGCCGACGCCTCAACTCCAGTCTTTCTCCGTACCTCTTCTCAACACACACGATTCGCATGTAGTCGCACCTTGGATAGGGCCCAACGTCTGGACTGCTCTTGCGCAGCCTGTCCAAGGTGGTGGCATCCCTACACACATCCCAGCATTGGAACTGAAATTCTCGTTCAAGGATGGAGGAGCCTATGACTTCCACTCTGGATATGAAAGAGTCAAGGAGCGATTGCAACAACAAGTCGATGTTGCAAGACAGTCGGGTCATCTGCAAGGCGACGGCAGCGAGGCTGGACGAGGAAGGGGAGGAGATGCGCTTGCTGCCGTTGACGTCGCAAACGTCCATCTCGACGATTTGCCCGCCTATGAGGAGACTGGTTCTACAATTCCAATGCCTCAACCCCATGCTCAGCCTGTCCCGCTGTCGGCAACCACACAAGCTACCAGGTCGCCCGAGTCTCATGCGCCAGAGGTCTTTACACCCCCTGCTGAGCCACCGCCAGGATACGAGCAGGTGCAAAGGGAGACTGTGGAAGATGAGCTGGAGAGGAGATTGAGCAGTGGTCGTATCCTCTAGTGATGGTTTTGATCACGACTTCCAATCATGTGTACGATGAAATGATGATACCCCACGACAAGTTTCATGGTTTTTCTTTGGCAGGATATTTATTAACGAGGAAAGGTCGGTCGGGCAGGCGCTTTTGATATTCTTGATGGGCTGGTAATGATTTTTTTGTTGTTCGTTGCGTATTGTAACAGCATTTGAT
>ERZ794946.492-NODE-492-length-15717-cov-3.467565_pt1 | contig 15717 bp, 8 predicted proteins | sample MGYA00433072_ERZ794946 | MGnify/ENA primary metagenome ERZ794946 (study PRJEB30137, sample SAMN04331413) | food metagenome | isolation source: Y3 must sample point D1 replicate A | place: Australia: South Australia | collected 2014 ...
ATAAATAAATATATCGGCACTTTATATATATATATATATATATTTGGTCTCTAATCTCCTATATGCTGTATACCGACCATATCCCAATATCTCATAGATGATTATGGCCGAAACCAGGCAAAAAAAAAAAAAAAAAAAAAAGAAACGTCAAAGAAGCGTAGTCCACCAAATCTCTTAAATCCTATGAATTCACCCTACTTTGCTGTTTTAGGCCTTGTTTTCTTAAGAAAACGGAGAAAGAATTTTTCACCATTTTTTAAATTAAATATTCACTGTAATTCATATAGTTTTTAATGAGAATATAAGAACGGATATAAGGAACCCATCCAACAGTATACACATTCGAAGCTATGTCTGAAGTGAATTCAAATCTTATAATCGAAAAATCTAATGTTAATTCATTCATCATGAAATCCCTAAGCAATAATGTGAAGGTGGATTCAATTGTAGTTGATTACATTATCGGTTATTACAAGAAGTTATTAGACGACTCTAATGACTCTAATTTAATCCTAAACATCAAAGTTGATGAGGATATGGACTTTTTGAAAAATATCATGTACAGTAGTACCACCAACAGCACAGAAAAAAATGAAAAAATCGAAGAAATCATCGAAACTTTAACTTACACTTTGAATGAAAATATCACCAAGAACAAGGCCAAGCTGAATGTTATTGGTGATACTTCTAAGAGATTATTAGATATGAGTATGTTCTCTAACTACAACAAAAGACAAGATAAGATTAACAAGTCTTTAGACCATTTGAAGCTAAACTCTTTAGATTCTTTAAGATCAAACTCAGGTAAAAGATTGGTATCTTCCACTGTTGATATTAAGAAATTAGAAAAAGCTGAAAAGAAATTAGCCAAGAAGGTTGCCAAAAGAAACAACCAATTTGTTAAGTATGAAGCTTCAAAGCTTATCTCAGATATCAGCCAAAATGAAGAAGATCAAGATTATGATTCTTTCTTCATGAAAGTCAATCCTATTCAATTTTCAGGTGCATCTCAAGGTCAATCAAAAGATATTCATATTCCAACCTTTGATATCTTTGTTGGTGATGGTAAGTCTATTTTAAGAGATGCTTCTTTGTCTTTGTCTTATGGTCACAGATATGGTCTTGTTGGTTCCAATGGTATTGGTAAATCCACTTTGCTAAATGCATTGGCCAGAAGAGAATTGCAAGTTCCAAGTTATATTACTATTTTGAATGTTGAGCAAGAATTAAAACTTCCTGGAGAAACTAGAGTTTTAGATGCTGTTTTGGACTCTGATGTTTGGAGAAGAAACTTATTGAAAGAAGAAAAGAGTTTGGAAACCAGAATTGAAGAAATTGAAGGTTTGAAAAAAGAATTCGAAGAAGGATCTTTAGAATATAACAAATTGGAATATGAAAGAGAAGATTTAGAAGAACATTTATTAAAGGTTTCTGAAAAATTAGTTGACATAGAATCTGATAAAGCCGAATCTAGAGCATCCATGTTGCTGAATGGTTTAGGTTTCCAAAATAATGATGATTTGTATAAACCTATCAAAGAATTGTCAGGTGGTTGGAGAAAGAGAATTTCTATTGCCAGAGGTCTTTTCACCCAACCGGATTTGTTGCTATTAGATGAACCGAATAATCATTTAGATGTTCCTGCACTATTCTTCTTAGGTGAATACTTGAAAAATTACAAAGGTACTGTATTGATTGTTTCCCACGACAGAGCATTTTTGAATGATGTTGCTACTGATATTATTTATCAACACAATGAGAGATTGGACTACTACAGAGGTCAAGATTTCGATACTTTCTATCAAACCAAAGAAGAAAGAAAGAAGATTGCTATCAAAGAATACGAAAAACAAATGGTTGAAAGACAACATTTACAAGAATTCATTGACAAGTTCAGATACAATGCTGCAAAGTCATCAGAAGCTCAATCTAGAATCAAAAAATTGGCTAAAATGCCTGTTTTGGAAAAACCTGAAGATGATAAAGGTTATACCTTCAAATTCCCAGATTGTGATCAATTATCTCCACCTATTTTACAATTGCAAAATGTTACTTTCTACTACGATAAAAGTAAACCATTATTGACCGATGTATCTCTTGATGTTCAACAAAGTTCTAGAATGGCTATTGTTGGTTTAAATGGTTGTGGTAAGACAACATTACTGAAATTATTGTTGCAACAAATAACTCCTGTCAGCGGTCATGTTAACAGAAATTCTCAATTAATTGTTGCTAACTTCACCCAACATCACATTGAATCTATGCCAAGTAATGTATCTTCTTTAGATTATCTACTTTCTGAATTCCCTAATTTGACTCCTGACAAGATTAGAGGTAAATTAGGTAACTTCGGTATTGCCGGTCCTGTTGCTTTACAAAGAATTTCTCAATTATCTTATGGTATGCAATCCAGAGTTGCGTTTGCCAAAGTATCTTTAGATAATCCACATTTAATCATTCTTGATGAACCTACCAATCATTTGGATTATGAAGCTGCTGATGCTTTGAAGAAGGGTTTGAGTGATTTCACCGGTGGTGTAGTAGTAGTATCGCACGATGTTGGTTTCATTGATGGTCTATGTGACGAAGTTATTTGTAGTGAAAACGGTCAAGTATGGAGAGAAGAAGGTGGTATCAAGGCATACAAGAAGAGAGTTGTCGAAAGAGGTATGTCTGGTTTAAGATAAACATTTTTTGTTTATTAAAGCAATAATATATATATAGATCTTCTTACTATAAATTTGAACAAAAAAAACCCCCGAGTACTATTTAACATATATATTTTATTTTAACAACAATTGAGCTGTTCTTTTGTTGGTGACAGGATCCAAAACACTCTTAACTTCAACATCAACCTTATCAAATACTCTTACAGTTCTCAATGAGCTGCTGTTTTCGTTTTTAAAAGTCAAAGTGTATTCATCCTCATCAAATTCAACATCATTCATGTCAGTAGACATATTTTCTAATCTAATCAAACCTTCAACACCAAACTTTGGTACAAGTACTTGGAAACCATTATGGAACATCTTGATGACATAACCAGTTTCAATTTTTGGTTTATCAGATTCATTTTCTTTTTTCATAACTTGACCAACATAATACTCAATGGAACCTCTACCAGCAAATTGAGCATTTCTGTGTCTTTTATTAATGTTTTTACAGATGACGTCCATTTTATTTTTGTCTCTATGACTCAAGTCCAACATTTCATACCCAATGGCACCGGCTAATTGTCTATGCGCAACAACATCACAATATCTTCTGATAGGAGATGTGAAATGAGTATATATGTCAACAGCTAAACCGTAATGTCTGTAGTCAGCATATGGATGGGCACCACTTGGGAAGTACTCAGCAGCCATCATACATCTAGTAGACAAAATTCTGACCAAAGTGTTAAAGAACGGATCATTTGGATCTTCAATGTTATCCAAAGAATCGGCCAAGGTCTTAGAAGAATCCAAAGTAATCTTGAACTTAGGATCCTTAACCTTGGTCAACATATCATTTAATATGTCAAAGTTTGTTTTTGGTGGTGAAGCATGTCTTCTTAGCATGGCAGTTTGAGGGAATGCATCTTGAATTTTTCTAGCAACAGAAATGTTAGCCAACAACATGAATTCTTCAACTAAGGAATTGGTTTCAAAAGTTTTTTTGATCTCAACATCATTGGCGTCTGCAGTTTCAGAATCCATGTAGACTTTAACTTCTGGAGAGGCCAAGTTCAAGGCACCGGCATCTAATCTTTGTTGTTTTAATAATTTGGATAATTTTAATAGATTTCTCATACCAATTGTTAATTCATCATTTTGGTTCTTATCATCAATTCTCAATTGAGCTTCTTCATAAGCAAATGCTTCTCTAGATTTTATACAAGATTTCATAAAATCAACGTTAACAATGTTAGCTTTGGCATCTAATTCCCAAATAACCGAAAATGCATATCTATCAACATATGGCTTCAAAGAGCATAAATTAGTACCTAATAACATCGGCAACATATCAATTCTTTTATCGACTAAGTAAACAGAGGTACCTCTAGCAGCTCCTTCTTGGTCCAAAGGAGTATTTGGCTTAACAAAGTGAGTAACATCAGCAATGTGAACACCAACTTCGTAGTTACCATTAGGCAAAATTTTACAATGCAAAGCATCATCAATATCAACACAGCCTGGAGGATCGATAGAACAAATCAACTTATCTCTTAAATCAACTCTCTTGACCAAAGATGGGTCTTTAGCTATTTCTTGTGGATCCTTTAGGTCAATAGGACATTTCCAGTTGTCACCTTCTTCAGGTAAACATTGAATAACTTTCTTAGAAAATGGTCTGTACTCAACATCATGCTCCAATAACAAAGCTTCTGTTTCTGCATCTCTAGACTCAACAACACCTAGATCTTTAATAAAGTGACCCAATGGATACTTCTTGTCTTTAGGCCAAGAATCAACACCTATTAATATTCTTTTGTTCATCAATTCAACAGCTCTTCTGGTTTTGATAACAACTTTTGGTAATTTCAAGTCATATAATAAAACAAAGCATGATTGATAGTTTGTACCTGAGGTATTTTCTTCATCTACACTGGCTTCGACAATTTGACCCACATATTGTCTCCATGATCTTCTGATGATACCAACAACTTTACCAGTAGGAACACAGTTTTTGTTATTTTTAGATTGCTTAATAGCTTCTTGGGCCAATAAACGTCTTTGCTTATCGGATATGACAACGGAGTTAGCTTCAGCAATGTTAGCATCTTCGCTATCTTCATTAACGTCTGGATTAGCATTAACATCATAATGTTCAGAATCAACTTGGTAGGAAGATTCTTGTTGCCATTCATTTTCCGGTAATAATTCTATAGCAACTACATCACTGTTGAATGATCTATTCAAGTTTTTCATACCTTTGATTAAGATTGGTTTAGGGAATGAGCTGACATTAACATAACCTTGAAGGAAATTGTGTTCGGATATTTGAATGTTACCTTGATAGATAGAACCATTCTTTAAACCGGCAGATATTCTTGAATTTGGATAGTATTCATCATAAATATCTTTAGATGAGTCCAGATCATTCGCAGCATCTTTGTCGTTGATCTTGTTGTCAGCTGTTAAATCATACTGCGGGATCATATCTTTCAATTCTTCAGAGTTTGGCAAATTGTCAATGTACTTGTAAATATTCATCGCATTGACTCCAATTTCTTTACACTTCTGCAAATTCAACTTATCATTGGTGATCAAAACAATTTGAATGCCTAATTTTTGATTTTTCTTGGTATTTTCATTTAAATGGTAGTCCAAATATTTAGCAAGTTTTCTAATTGTTCTATCGTTTCTATCGTTGATGCTTTCCATAGGCAATCTATCACAATAGGTCTTATTCATAAACTCGTTGTAATAAACAGAAATATTTTTGTATCTATTTTCGTCATCTGAAAGCTCCGTTGAACCTATAATACTCTTTAATCTTTTGTATATTGGAAAAGACAAATTTTTCAATTCATCCAAAGCTGTTTGTGGGATGATAATATTGTTAAAAATCTTTTCGTTTTCTATCATGTCAATACAGTTAACAATGACATTTGTGTCTAGAATGGCGATATGTGTTTTGTTGTTAGTGAAAACATCGATATCTTCCAAAATAGGCTTGTCATCGGATGAAGAAGCATCATATTCACACAATTCACACTTTTTAACTGAGCATGGAATGTCGTCTCTTAAGTAATGTTCTCTTAAGATCTTCACAGGTTGAACGTTGTTCAAGTTCGTAGAGTTTTTAATGAAGTATTTAGTCGTAACATTTAAGTTCTTCGCCTTTTTGCTTGAAGTAAAGTTTTCGTTGATAACTCTTTTCTTACCAATACTAGGTAACTTAATGTTGCTATCAGTATTCATTCTATGGGTAAGTACTAATCTGCTGTGTGGTCTATACAGTGGCTACTCTCTTTACTTTTTGGCTTTTATATATGTATTAAAATTTAAATTTCAATAATGTGAAAGAAAATGGAAAAAAAAAAAAAAGAAATGTTTCTTTTAATATGGGGTGGGTAAGTTTTTGGATTTTTAAAAATTGTATTAAGCGTAAATAGGACCGCCTATACAGAGTAAAGAAACCTCCCCTAATTGGTATCGTAAACCTTAAAGAAGTATGAATAATTCGTTTTATTACAGCGATGATGAGATAGAAGAAGAAGATATTGAAGTTATATTTGATGATAGTGACGACAATTTTTCGATTACTGATGATTTGAACGAACTTACTTTGACACAGGACACGGTAAGTGAACATGGCAACAACGAAAAACATGCTTTGAGTATTGAACTTGATGAGTATATTTCGAAAAACTTGGAAATGGCTCATAGAAAATCGAATAATAACAACGAATATATGCTGTTTTCAAACAAGGAACACTTTGTTCTGTACCAGTTATCACATCTAAATGATATGCTGAACGCGACTACAAAAGCTTATGTGCTTGATTGTCTGTATGCCGGTAACACAAGTTTGGAGGAATACAAAACAAAATTGTTGAATGTTTTGTCTACAAACCAGTGGAGCATCGATTCATGTAAAGAAATTAGTGAAAATGAAGCCGAGTTTAATGAATTGGGATTATCAAACGACTTAGAGATTAGTACAGACATGAAAGATGGCATTTATACATGCCCCATATGTTGTGAAGAAATTGATGATTTTAATAAAACTCCTATTTTGAAGGTCAATAGCTGTCAAGATCAATCCCATCATGCCTGCATAGATTGCTATAAAATGTATTTAAAAGCATCATCCACCAGTATTTCTGATTCTTTTCATATAAAGTGCATTGGTGGCTCTTGTAAAAAAAACATATCATATTTGTCAATTCAAAAGATATTGGGAGATGAATACCTGGATGATCTACTCAAATATTCTTTATTGGATTGCCTAAATAATACAAATAATCTTCAGATTAGCGATTGTCCACAGGCTGATTGTGAAAATGTGATCTTGACAAATCAAGCTGGAACTCTATTGGAAGATAATGTAAATAGTTCTGAGAATGTCACTTGTTTGCAGTGGCACAAGTTTTGTTTGAATTGTAAAAGAGAAGTTCACTCACCTATTCCTTGTTCTTTATTAAAGACTTGGATGAACAAATTAGACGAAGGAAACGAATCTTTGAATTGGGTTTTCAACAATACACAACCATGCCCTAGCTGTGATGTAGATATTGAAAAGATGGAAGGGTGCAACCACGTCAAGTGCGGGGTTTGTAAGTTTGAATTTTGCTGGATTTGTCATAAAGATTGGAAAACCCATGGTGGTAGCTTCTACGATTGCATGCACAAGAGAGATTTACAAAATAATAATAATAACAGCAGCAGAAAGGACAGTATATCCTTGGATAGATTTAGAAACTATTACAAGTTTTTTTTGGAGTCTGAAAATAACATGCTTTTGGATATGAGATTGTTTAATAAGCTACTTGATAAAAAGCTAGACAAGTTATCATCTGTATTCGGTCTAAGCCTTATTGAACTAGAATTTTTGACTGATTGTGTAAGGGAGGTTGTTCAAGCTAGAAACATGATTAAATACTCGTTTGCACTATTATACTTTATGGATCAATCACACAACTTATTTCACATTTTTACTCATAACCAAATGTTACTTTTAGAAAAAATTGACGAAGTCTCTGATCTTCTCATAGAAGCCAACTTGGACTCCAATCTCACAAATAGCAAGACAGATATAAGAATTATACAAATGAAACCTTATTTGCAACGGAATACATCAATGTTAAAGAAATTGGAATTAACAGTCAACAAATGCGCTTTAGATTTAATAAAAAACAAAATTGAAATATACAAATAACTGACTTTAAAAATAAAAAAAATATATATGTACTTTATCTAAACCTAGCTTTTAACAATCTGTCAACACCAACCTCCGCAAGCTCTTCTCTACCGACATATAACTGTTGGAATGAACCTAATGAACCTAAAATGGATCCACCTAACCAGGTGTGGTACATTCTTTCTTTGGTCATTGCGGAATTACCTTGAGTGACAATCTTTATCTTAAATGAAGGCAATCTTTTAGTCAATTCTAATTGTATGGCTGTTATTAAACCTGGAATATAAGACAACCCACCAGTTACAATGATGTTGTTTGTCAAAACAGGTCTAAAATCAACATCAACAGTCTCTATACAATGTTGGATCAAATCAACTAATCCCTTTAAGTTATCTGATAGTTTGTTTTCCAATTCTGGATTTTCAACTTCTGGTTCATTTTCGTTCTTTTCTTCTCCAGTAGTGCTGTTGTTGGTATTTCTCTTCAATGGCATGTAATCGTTATGACAAGGTGGATAGACCTCTTTGTGGTCATCGTTCCATTGTTTTATTACAGGATTTGCCAAGTCTGGAGAAAATAATTGGTCTACCAAATCAAATCTTTCTTCTTCTGTAAATACTATATTTTCACCCCATGGAGACTCAATGCTTCTTGCAGGTGGGTTAGTTGCACTGTTTGGAATAGGAGCAGTTAAATTAGTTCTTGATTGAAGAAGCAATTCTTTACATTCTTGAATGAAAAATCTTTCATTATAATTGTCTCTAAAAGATTGAGTTAAACCTTCTATTTTGTTGATTTTTGGTTGTGCAGTATTCTTTGCTTTCACTTCAAAGTTACATAATAAATCAATTGCATCATTTACCGACTCTAATTTTTTAGCTTTTTCTTTAATTTTTGAAGTCAATAACTCGGTCAATAACTTACCGTTCAAATAACTTCTTCTATGTTTTGAAGATAAGGTAAAACCATCAAACACAGGAGAAACTGAACAAGAGTCGTGACCCAACTCTACAACTAAACAATTTGGCTTACCCATGGCAAAAGAAACAGAGGACTGCTGAGGTAATAAGTACATGGCTTCAAAATTCAAAATCTCCAATACCATTTCTATAGATTTGACTCTGTTTTCCTTTGGATTCCATATTGGTTCTGTCAAAATCATAGGGAGGTTGTTGTAACCTTCTAATTCTGTTTCCATTTGATCCTCGTCATTTTCATCAGATGAAGCTTGAATGGTTTTGGTAGTTTTTTCTATTCCCAACTTGTTTTTCATCAAAAACTTGACTTTATGTGCAAATATATCAAAATCTTGAATCAATCCGTTTTTTAATAAACTTCTAACTTCTCTGCCAGGTTTTGGATAGTTGATTCTTTGATCTTCGAATAATAAGTTTTCTGGTGTAGATGCGTCGAACGCATATAAAGAAGAAGATATATCAACTGGGTGGTCTGTACCTGCAAATCCAATTCTTGTATTATATGAACCTGGATCCAATACTATTGTTGTTATGTCATTCCCCGCATAAGGTTGTAAAACTGCTGATTGTACTTGTTGTTTTGGTGTTTCGGTTTGTGGTGGAACCGAGGCTGCACTTGGTGGTTCAGAAGTAGCTGGTGTAACAGTCATGCTTTAAATTTATATGATACAAAGGTTTCTTAATCAGCTCTATAGGTATATGCCCTGATTCTATCTGCTAAACTGTTCTTAAAGACATATATATATTGGTAAATAACAAAGAATTAACGAAAATTTTTCAATATATTCAATATTTGTTGTTTTTTTTTTTCCACTATACGCATGGTTTACAATTTAGACGAGCTATAGAGAAAGCACGAGAAATGCCTTCGCCCTTGGGAATTCAATTCCTGGAACGAGGTTTTAAAGCAATTATATATATGAAATACATAAACGAAGCTATTCCAGTCTGAAATTATCATTGGCCCTAAGAATAATGTCATTTTCTATCAATAATATGTTTTTTATTTCGGCAAAATTGGGTAGATTTTCGGATTCTTCAGGGATTTTAAACAACTTCTTTTTGGATACAGTTTTTTTCAGTAATTTCAATGCTAGTGAAAGAACAGGCTTGATTTCGGGAGATTTGACGTCTTCGAGTTTTTCAGGATCTAGTTGTAGGTGCTCAGTGTTGAATTGTTCTTTGCTCATGGATAGGATGACACATAGCCTTTCTAAGTAAGGAGATGCTTCTCCTGACGCGTCAAGGTAGATTTGGTCCTTCCAATAAGTTTCTACATCGATTTCTTCTTCATCTTCGCCATCTTCTTCGTAATCTTCATCTTCGTCATCATCATCATCATCCTCTTCTTCGCCATCGTCTTCTTCCTCGTCATCGCTATGATCACAATCGCTGCCATGCTCGTGATCAGCCATAGCTTGCATTTCTTCTATGGCATCTAGCTCTTCTTCCAATAAGGCGACACCTTCGTGTTTCCACCAATTAACTCTTTCTTGTAGGTCAGTTTCATCCAAATTAACCAATTCTTGGACTACTTCTTCAAACTCTTCACCAAGAGCAACTTTATCATGTGGATTATTTGGTATAACAAACCCATATTTCAGCAATAAAGCGGCATTTGGAAATTGCCCATAAGTATTATAGATTTCTTTTCCTTTTTCGATATCGTGAATTGCTCTGATTTCACATTCATCGTCGCTATCTGCAGCATGTTCATGATCTTGTATTTCTTCTTCTTTTTCTTCTTCTTCCTCAGATTCTATATTTTCATTTTGTTCTTCGTCAAATGCTTCATCAGAAGGATCTATGTTTTCATCTTCACTGGCGGAATCAGACATGTACAAATGCGCACACTCGGTTTTACCACAGATTTCACAAACTTCATATTCGTTCTCAAAGTGTATATCTTCGCTGTAATTGTGGTTGAAAAGATCAACAATACACACCAAACCAAATAGATGGTAACAATCAATTTCAAACACTCTTGATGAAATGACATAGCCAATTTCTATAAATCTCAAAAAGTTATTGTTAACAGACAACAAATGTTTTTCTACTTCAACCAAGTCCAACTCCTCGCTTTCGGAGAGACCAGCTATGTATTCATTTTGTAAGATTTCAGGAATATCTAAATCACAATCTTTCTTCCATTCATTAGCAAAACGAACAAAATCCACATAAACAGTCAACATGTCTGTATGTGTTTTTAGACCTTGATATTGGACGTCCATCAAGGTACCCTTCAAATACTCTTTTTCCTTTTCTGACCAATATCCTGGTGGTAAATAAAGATCTTTGGTACTGGAGTTATGCTTCAAAACATCATCAAATATAAAACTCAAATAATCAAACCAATGCGACTTTTCTGCTTTTAAAACAAATAATTCATAAATCACAGCCAAATGTATACCCATAATTCCATCAATAGACTTGTCATCAAGAAGATTGTTGATAGTACAGTTTTTCGATGTAAATATCGCAGTTTTGGGAATCTTTACAATTATGCTATCTTCAGCAATATCTTCTTTGGCAAATAAACCAATCCCGGCATCAGGAACGTTGCTGAAAGTCACAAGATCTTCATTCACAAAGATTTTTGATTCTTTCACAAACTTTCTGATTTGCTCCAACTTCTCAAAATTTGTATTAGACATTGGGGAGTTGTTTTTGGTTACCATCTAGTACACCCAAAATTAATGAAAAGTTTGAAAAATTGAAATAGTGAAAAAAGAAACGAGATGAAGGCAGTTTTGCTATTGGTATATTTCAATGCGCAAAAAAAAAGGTAATAATAATTCAAAATACTATAGCAATAAAAGTAATTACATATATAAAATGATAAATACCTAGTGTAAAGTGTATGAGTTTGAAGCTTTTACAGTTTGATTTTCCTCTTGGTTGATTGGAACAAATTCATAGTCTATCTTAATGTCCATATCTCTGACGTTTTCCTTGTTTGGTTTACAAGTTAAAACACCCTTGAAGGTATCGTTATAACTACATTCGATTTCTTTTTCTAAGTAGAAACCAACTTGTTTCCAATGGGTATATTGAGTGAATGGGCCAGTTGAGAACTTGACTTGCTTTTTCTTTTGATCGTGTTGTGGGAAAACAATATCAAACCAGGTTAACAAACCATTGAATGAGCTGTTGTCTTGAGTGATGTTGACTTCAAATTCTCTTTCAAAAGTCAAATCTTCAACAGTACAAGTGTTTAGATCAAATTCAATTAAATTTCCGGTATCTGAAACAACAGAAGAGCTGTTGTAGTAGTCAACAATAGGTTCAACAGTAACCAATGGTTTGAAATCACTGAAATCAAAACCGTAGACATTATCCCAAAAGTCAACGTTGTCGGAGTAGTAGTCGACATCAGACATGGCAGCAACGTGCATGGAACATTTGTCTGGGAACAAAGAACCGGTCTTGTCCATCCATCTGTCTCTGGCATACAAAACAGAGTTCAACATGGATTCGTAAATAAGGAAGTATCCCATCCATTCAGAAACGATAATATCAACCTTTTCAATGCCGTTTGGTAGTTCTTTTATATCTTCAACCTTCATCTTGACGAAGGAAATTCTTGATTCATCTAGATTGTTTTTTTTGTATAATTTTTCAGCCATGTAAATAACTGGAGAAGCATCAATGGCAATGATATGTTTACAGTCAGTGTATTTAGAGATAAACATGGATAAAATACCACTACCGGTACCAATGTCCATAACGACCTTGTCTTTGAAGTAGTCTTTGTTGTTGACAATAGCGTCTAGGTAAGACTTTGTTCTTACAGAATCTTGTAACATTTCTTGATGAATAGAATAGTGGGAGTATGAGTTGAAGTAATGTTGATCAAACTTGTTGAAGTTTGTTACATTGGATTTTTCACTTTCGTGAACTTTACTATCTTCGATCTTTTGAGAATTGTTAGCTGCAGACATTGTTGTTTGGCAAATATGTTTTGTTTTGGGTTTTTGATTGTTTAATTTCAATTAATTCAAATGTTTCTCTCAAAGATTAAACTGTCTGTATTTTTAATCTATCCACATATATTATATATCAGTACTAAATGTTTAAAAAAGAAATCAAAATAAACGCTTTAGGTTTAAACAAAAATAAGGTAAAATTTCTTTTTTTTTTTTGTCGTCTTCCCAAAAGGGTAATTTTATAAAACACGTGACCTATTTCTTAATTCCGTTATTTTGCACGTGCAAGGAAACCTAAAATGTAATACAATTCATTTCCACAGTTTGCGTCGACATTTTTAACCCCCCACTAATACAATATCACAGAAATTCATATGATAAGTTTTAAAGGTTCATAAAAGTTAATTAATTGTATTACAGTTTTAAACATCATATATAGCCGGAATTTTGTATCAAAATATCAAGTCATTTGTTATATTTCGGGAAAGACATTTTCTTTAATGGTCTTGTTGTCTGGTTTTTTATCATACTGGCAAACAATCAAGTTCGAGAAATAATCTCCACAATCAACCATTGCACAACCAAAAAGCTGTGCGTCGTTCCATATGAGCTGTTTAAAGTACTTGGCCTCGTTCTCATTTATGTCGGCATAACTATCAAAGTCAAAGCTATTTTTCGTTGCGTAAACACTCTTCATAAATTCCTCCACTGAGGAATACCCAATCGTGACTATTTCACCGATATCTCCATCTTCAGCTTCTTGTGAATGGTGGAGATTTCCATCACAAGTAAACTCATCTTCTATAAATGCCTTGCAATGCTCATGCAGAGATTCCGACCAAAGCAATTTCTTCGCACCGTGCTTGGATCTGTAGTGATTATGTTCTTTAATAAAGCTATTCTTTGGTTGGACCACTGGTGTGGCACTTGCTGTGTAGGGAAGATACTCGGTTTTTGTTATAGTATGTATTTGTGTTTGATATACCACGTCTTGGTCATAAGCAAAATTTTCTTGAAAACAAGAGCTTAGCTGTATAAACACCAACAGAAGTGACAGTATTGTGTGCATTTATATTGTTATAGAAATTGAATACAGTGGTAAATAGATAAAGTTGTGTTATAAGAAAATCCACTTTACTCTAATATATATATATCTATAAATACAACTAAGTTCAAAAGCGTGGTGTTTTCAATCTTATATTTGTCTAAAATAAAGACCCAGTTGTATATGAACGAATTGACAGTATTTTTTCTCTCGCCGAAAATTATCGCTCGTGTATTTAACCCTTATTCTTCGCCGTAAAGATACGTTGGCACTATTTTTTTTAAAAGCGGAATAAACAACTCCGATTTGAATGTTTATATAGAACATATATCCGAGGATCTGTGACAGTATTAATTTGACCTTAATAAATGTTTATATAGTACAGTATTTTGATATTGAAAGATGAGTATATAGTCGGATAAAAATGACTTTTGAATTGCTTAATTTATCAATTCCTCAACATTGGAAGAAAATTCACCTATAATGTTACCTTGGGCTAGATAATTACAAACTAGATAAATGCCCCATTCATTACTACATTGCTTGTAGCCACATCCCACCTGTGTAGTATCCTTCCACACCACTTGTGTGAAATGGCCAGTATCGTCGCTGAAACCAGGATCTGAAAAGTCGTAATTTTTGATTTCATCATACCAAGCGGCTATACCTGTTTCTCCATCGTATAATGGATACCCTAAGGCTAAGTTTTCACCGTATGGCTTTCCGCTGTGAGTAAGAGTACCGGAACAATCATATGAGTCAGCATAAGCCTGAGCAATATTTTCAAGATTGCTAGACCAACTTAATGAATCAGTGTCTTTGTGTAAGGCTCTTTTGGCGTTGTGCTGAGACAACATTGATGATGCAAATGAACTGGTTGCAGTGGATGACGAAGAAGAACTTGTTGTTGAGCTGGGCTCATCACTTGAAGTGCTTGAAACGACAGTCGGGCTGGCAACTGATGTTGATGTAGTTTGGTCTTCAGTACTAGATGAGGGCTCAGTACTAGATGAGGACTCAGTGCTAGTTGTTGGTGCTACATATTCAGAAGTTAAGCTTGTGGACGTTGTTAGAGCTACATATTCAGAAGCTGAGCTTGTGGCAGTAGAAGATGGACTCAAAGAGATGGTAGGAATTGTATATTCATTTGTCGTGCTTGTGGTCGTAGATGCACTAGATGATAAGGCAACATTGGCATTGTTAATTACAACACCTGTTTCGGCAGAAACGCTTTTATCAGAAAAAGTCTCTGTCAAAGTGCCGTCGACACTAACGGTTAACAAAATAGTTGTTAATACAACATCAGTGACTTTAGCCTTGTGAGAATGTGAAGATTGAGCTAATGATTGCGAGTCCTGCTCTTCAATGGTTATAGCATTTGCATGAGAATTAAAAACAGTTGATAATAGTAGAGTTGCAGTTATTAAAGAAAGCATTTTTATTTATTTTTTCGTGGAGTTCTAAAGGTTATAGCTTATTTGCTGTTAATTTTTAAAACTTTGATAGAGGATTAAAAGAGTTTTCTTTTTTTTAAAAAAAGGTATAATAAATTACAGAGTTCTAATTGCCTGCTTGGTTACGATCAAATACCGTACAAAATAAACGATAAAGTATCACCTAATAATCATTTCAGATTATTAGCTATTTATTTTAGAAACTAAACAGCAAGCACTTATATATAAGTTTCAAATTTTTAACTGCACCCAGACGTAAATAAAACAGTCCATATATATGAGTTTTATAAATAGTTTACACAGGTGGAAACAATTCAAAGTCTATATTCAAACATAAAACAGGTCTGAAGGGCACATCCAAACGCATATTATGCTCTGTCCCCCTAGCGCAATAGCTTTCCTCCAAAAAAAGGGAGACTGGAGCAGGGATAAAACGTGCCCCTTTCCGGCCAAAAAGAGAAAACTAA
>ERZ794946.494-NODE-494-length-15698-cov-4.797993_pt1 | contig 15698 bp, 8 predicted proteins | sample MGYA00433072_ERZ794946 | MGnify/ENA primary metagenome ERZ794946 (study PRJEB30137, sample SAMN04331413) | food metagenome | isolation source: Y3 must sample point D1 replicate A | place: Australia: South Australia | collected 2014 ...
GGACCGTGTGCTATTCAGTGAGAGATCCCGACGTTACCTTTACTGAGGCAACCGCGAACTGCCTTGTGACTGACACCTCTGGCTCAAACAGAACCATCAATATACGCTCGTCACATCTATAACAGCGTCATTTAGTTAAATGACGAACATTTGTCAAGCTGCGAATATTACAACTCTCCGATTTTGACACATCTTGTTTATCGGGTTCGTTGCAGGATGAATTTTTGAGCTTCGTCAAATGTTTGTCCACACGTCTGCACCGATCACGGAGTTATGGGCATCAATATGTCAAACATGAACATTGTTTTCGGAGCGTGGCCATCTTGAGAAATAACATAAGGAACTTGGTTCTCGACGACTCTTGGATACTGTAATATACATGTGCTATAAGATGAGCTTAGCACTTCATGTTAATGCCCTTTCTCTTCTCACTCTCGCGGACCTCAAACATGACTTGAGCACCCACGAACAACGTGCCGCAAGCTCCGAGCAAGAACGCCCAACCACCAAGGCTTCCAACAATGTTGCCGACCATCGCTTTCAAGCCATCCACACCGATGGCAAAACCAACCAGATTGGCAGCCATCATCATGAGAATGTTGCCAGTGGCACCAACACCACAGATCCAGCGATAGACATCCGGACTGTCCTTCCACTTCTTGGCAGGGAAAATAAGAGTGCAAAGGACCTCTGGCAAGACGAACAACGTAATCAACCAGCCCCAAATGAGCAGCTTGAGGTTGATATCGTGCCAAAGTGCGACAAAAGTAAAGACAGCCAGGAAATTGCCGATAGCGCGGACCTTGCCTTGTCCACTGCCACCGATAGGGATGTAAATGTACCTGACGATCCAGCGGTTGAAACTCCTGTGCCAGCCGCGCCAGAAGGCAAGTGCAGAATAGTTGTCACTCATGCAGCGGACCATGTTCTCAGGAGGATCAATACCGTCTGCGAGTGACCACAGTCGGAAGAAGCGCCAGGGAATCAGCAGCTTCAGCCAGATAATGTGGAGGTTGAAGTAGCCGAGCATACTGAGTTGCATAGGTGAATACACTTCCCAGGCCGGCTGGGCCTTGCTAATAGCTACTGCGTACAGGAAGTGAAGACAGAACTCCATGGTAAGCACGCAGATGAGGAAACGCAGTCCGTACATCAAAGTGCGCTTGGTAGTGATGGAGGCAAGTGGGTAGCGTGACTGCGAGATGTAGTCGTTGAAGGTCAGAATGGGTCCAGCTAGGTACAGAGGTGAGTACAAAGCATATGCGAGGTAGTTGCGGAAGCTAAAGTCCACCGGCTTAGAAGGCACAGAAACTCTGTCACGCTCCGAGAGATTTGAAGGATCGAGCTGTTTCTTCTTCAGGCAGTCAGTCTATGCTTCTACGTCAAATAGATGATGAATCATTCTCCAACATACCTCGAGCGATGAAGATGCGCTCAAACTCCAATAATAATCAAGATTGAAGCTGATCAAGCGAAGCACTGTGATGTTAAAGAGAATCTCCCATCTTGGCAAAATGCCGCCATAGCTATCGATCCAGCCAGCCCAGCCGGGTGTCTGATTGGCCTTCTCAGAGGCACTGGTCTGGGATGGTAGGACAAAAGCTGCAACCTCGGCCATAGGGTAGCCATGGCACAGCTCGTTCGCGAACAAGATACCGACATTGAAGATCCATGTCGCTGCAGGTACGTAAGCTTTCGGAAGCTGAGTAGCCAGTTTGTAATTGGTGTACAGAATGAGAAGAACCTTCAACGCTGAGAATCCATGCAGGGCGAAGATGAAGATGATAGCAAAATAGACATCGAAAGAGATTCTGTGCTCCATTCTGGCATCTGCAGCGGCCGAGGGAGAGAGTCCTTGGGTTAGTCCGGGGGTCCTACTGCTTGAAGGAACAGGCTTGGTGTATGAGTCAATGCGCCAGAAAGAGTTGTAAGCCTTGCGGAGCAATGGATGCAAGATCAAGAGAAGCGTCATGTACGGAATGTTGTCACGGAAGCCAGCATATTGAGAGTCGGAGTTGTCCTGGAGCGAGTTAGATAAAGTCTTGTCTCTCTAGACAGCAAGAGTACATACGACTTTACGACCAGGGATCCAACCGTCTGACAGCAGGTGAGAATAACGAGAATAATTAGGGTGGGACTCTATGAATCGCGATCAGCAAGTAGACCACTTATGGTAGTATGCGAACCAACCTTGAGAAACATCATAGACAGCTTTGACCATAAACACCGGAATGGTAAGGAAGCATAGATAGTAAAAGTAGAACTCTGGAGTGTTCCATTTTGATGGCTGAGTTCCAGGCAATGATTGTTCCTTTCCTGGTTGCAATATTTGCTGTGCTGGTAACTTCGAGTCTGCAATGGAATCTTCGGGTGTGAGTTTGTGAGGAGTCTTGGTCGATGTGGTGAAACGGGTGTCCAAAGTATCGAGAGAGTATAGCTTCTTTATGAATGAGAGCCACGACATTTTGCAGCGGAACCCATGGATTTGAGCAAAGACAACCAAACCTTCAATATTCCTCTATGATGCTTGAGTTCAGAACGTACACCGACTTTCTAGATCAGGTTCAGAAATGGGAAGAGGTTCAAAGAGTTCAGGGGTGGGTTGGTGGTATATGTGTTAGAGACGCGGCGGCGTCTGCCGAGAGATGGCGCGGCGCGTGTTTGTGGAGTGGTCTCGATGAGCTTGTCGCAACTGTTCTAGCTTGCATTACACAAAACTCGAGACTCTCAAAATGAACTCATACAACGCGCCTGCACCGCAGGAATACGCTGGAGGTACGATGCCTCTTCCCGCATCAAGGCGACCTTTTGGACACCCATTGACGCGCCGCAGATGAGATCAATGCGCTGGTCCTCGATCCCGGTTCCTTCACCACTCGCGCCGGCTTTGCTGGAGAAGACACTCCCAAGTCTGTGATTCCATCCTTCTACGGTTCTATCGCTGCCGCCGATGCCGACTCCCAATCACGATACCTCTTTGGCGAAAATGCCATCCACAACCCTCTCCCGAACATGGAAATCCGTAGCCCATACGACTCGGACGGCATTGTAGAAGACTGGGACGCTGCTTCGAGGCTATGGGAATACAGCATCACTTCGCGATTGACCGGCGCCCGACCAACTCCCGCTGCAAAGAATGGCCTCAATGATGACACGGAAGATGGAGACAAGCCTGCAGACGGTGACGGTGATGTTGCCATGGAGGGAATTGAGGAGCAAGAGAAACCCATGAGCGAACACCCATTGCTCATGTCAGAGCCTGCCTGGAACCCTGCGAAGAACCGCGCAAAGTGCATCGAGATTGCGCTTGAGGATTGGGGTGCTCCGGCCTTCTGGCTAGGCAAGACCGGCGTACTGGCTGCGTAGGTCCAAGTCTCGTCTAGGGACAGTGTACTTGGCTGACCGTCTTGCAGATTTGCCGCAGGAAAGCCTAATGCTCTAGTCATCGATGTTGGTGCAAGCACAACTTCCGTCACTCCCGTGCACGATGGCTTTGTTTTGAAGAAAGGTAGGCCTCTCTTTCCCTTGCGCATTGCACCCTCAAGGCTTCAACGATGCAATGTCTCAATCATCTCACGGTGGTCAACGTAGCCACAAGTTGGTCCTTGACGAAAATGTCTGTGATAAGGCTTTGCACTAACAGCAGCGCATTTATTTGCTTTGCCACGCCTTTCATAATCCAAGACCATTGCTAACATCTCATAGGCATTCAGAAATCATCGCTGGGTGGTAACTTTGTTTCACAACAATTGCGCTTGCAGTTTTCGAAAATGGACCCTGTGGCTCCTCTGGTGCCCCATTACATGGTCAAGTCCAAGTCTCCCGTCGATGCCGGCCAACCATCCAATGCTGAATACATGAAATTCGACATTCCGCCGACAGACTCTTTCAGAAAGAACGAGGAAGAGCGCATCTTCACCTCTTTCAAGGAGAGCATGGTTCAGGTCTGGCAAGGTCCTGGCAAGCTTGACCAGGCGGACGGTGTGGGCAACCACCCTAACATTAATGCAGTCAAGGACTTGCCTTCGCGACCATTCGAGATGCCAGACGGCTGGAACCAGGTGTTTGGTATTGAGCGCTTCAGAGTCGCTGAGGGCTTGTTCGACGCAAAGGCGGCACTGACCGTATGTTCCGTACATGGATAACACTGATTGGAGGATATGACTGACCAGGAAACAGGACGATAACCACCCCGCACCTGATCAGAAGCACACGATAACACAGATGGTCCAAGCTGCTTTGACTGCTGTAGATGTTGAGGTCAGGCCTTTGCTACTGAACAACATTGTCCTTACTGGAGGTGGCAGTCTGCTCGATAAGCTCGCAGAACGTCTTCACAGTGAGCTCTCCGCACTGTACCCTAACCCTCGCGTGAGGGTGAATGCAAGCAACCTCGTGACGGATAGAAAGTATGGATCCTGGGTCGGTGGCAGCATTCTTGCAAGTCTGGGCACTTTCCACCAGGTAAGCTTCGAATGCATAAAAGCTTTGAAAAGAATATACGTTGACCCAAACAGATGTGGATCTCCAAGAAGGAGTACGAAGAGCACGGCTCTAGCATCATCGAGAAGCGATGCAAATAATGAGACATGGAGCATGGGAAAAGGCGTTCTCAGGCATATTATAGCAGGTCAAAATGGAGATTGTGTCGGCCGGACCCAGAGATACCAGACAGATAGAGATGCCAACGAAGGTTCGATAACACATGAAGAGTGTCACACATTTTTAACCATTTTAACACTGGATGTATCGTATCACATGCAAGTTTTTGGCGAACTGGATTGAGTCATATAAGACCAACGCCAAGACTAACTGAATCGGCTAGCGTGAGTGACATGCGCGCGCGCGTGAAGTGAAGCAACAAAGCTCTAGTTGATGGACAATACCTAACTTTTGTTTGTTGCATAATCGCACCTTCTCAACCACACATCACCAACTGACAACCGGCTTCACTTAGCTTGGACATCTGGCTACTGCTCAATATTGACATAATTGTTCGAAGGAGCGGAACATCGAAAGCATCCGTACCTTATGCGCATTGCGCGCGCATATCTTCATTCAGGCTAGAGCTCCCACCTACACATTGCCATCATGTCATGGGGATTCCAGAATGTGGGTCCTCAGGTGAGCGCCGTGGCTGAGGCCCAGGAAATCTACCAAGACTCTGTCGGTTTTATGGACGCCGGCAAAGAAACAAAAGTACGCCTGTCACAAGCATGGCCAGCAGACAGACAACCTCCAGCCTGGTCTTCGCTCTTGTCCATTGCCTCTGGCAAAGGACTCCTCGCTGCCGCTACCTCCGAATCCGTCATACTCGTGTCAACCGAAACAGTGCAAAAGGCATACTGGGAAGTCGACACCAGCGCCAACAAGATCAAGGACATCACCCCGCAGCTCTCCCTACCAGTCCCACAAGTCTCGCACGTCGCCTTCTCTGCCGATGAGAGTTCACTGGCTTTTGCTGCTCAGGAAGGAGGTGGTCTCGCCGTATACGATGTTCAGGCACTGCTTCAGGGAAACAAAGAGTCGGCCTTTCAAATCTCTACAAATGGAATCTCAGTTCGCGCGCTTGAGCCCAACCCAAGTCCCGAGAACGCTCATCTTTTCGCTGTTGTCCTCACCGATGGCAAACTGATGATTGCCGACTTCAAGCAACGTCAGCTGGTAAACACATCCAATGGTGCCGTGTTTCGCGAGGGCGTCAGATGCGTTTCCTGGAGTGTCAGAGGCAAGCAACTTGTTGTCGGTCTAGAAGATGGAAGCGCCGAGCAATACGACCCTCAAGGAAATGTTAAGGCTCAAATCCCGAGACCGCCCCAGTTTGAACAACCAACTCCCATGTCGAGCATTGTCTGGATCGCGAACGACGATTTCCTGGTCATCCATACCCCCAACTCCGAAGATGAGGCAGCCTCGTCAACTTACCACATGCTACACAGAGAGAAGTCGTCTGGCTCTTTCACCTCGCAACTAATTGTTGGAGACCCATGCATACCTGGCTTTGACACCAAGCGATTCCCTGCACACTTCCTCATTTCCAGACTGAGAAAGTTCCCTCCCCACTTGGAGGACGTACTGATTCTGTCCTCCTCTGCCGGCACTGAAGCCGGTATCATCACCAACTCTTCAGCTCCTTTGGCAAAGGATGCAGTCTACAACGTTTACACCGTGACGAACATGGATGCGGATGCTTCTCGTGCCACTCTACCTATGAGCGTCATGGATGGCATGTCTGAGACGGCGCCTGTCGGAATGGCCCTCGACCTCTCTTCGACAGATCCAGTCCTGGAGCCTATTACTTCTGACAAGGAGGTTAGAGAGTCCCCAGGTCCTGTACCGGCGCTCATGATCCTGAATAACGAGGGCGTCCTTTCAGCCTGGTGGTTCATATACAACGACTCTATCCGTCAAGGAACTTCTTACCCTGGCCTCACATCCATTGCCTCTGCGCAAAACGCAACACCGAGCACCACACAACCTGCAACTTCGATTCCGACTTCGAGCGCCCCAGCTGCTACAGGTTTCGCAGCCTTTGGTAAGTCTTCTTTTGGTCAACCAGCTCAACCATCTTTCGGACAGGCGTCCACTCCTGCCTTTGGAAAGCCGTCTACCCCCGCCTTTGGCCAGGCGTCCACTCCTGCGTTTGGAAAGCCATCTACGCCCGCCTTCGGACAAGCGTCGACACCTGCGTTTGGAAAGCCATCCACACCCGCCTTCGGACAAGCATCCACGCCAGCATTTGGACAAGCTTCCAAGCCAGCATTTGGACAAGCCTCCACGCCAGCATTCGGCAAGTCGGCCTTTGGCTCTCCCAGTCTCCCCGGCGCTGGGGCTGCCAGTGCCCTCGGAAGCAAATCACCATGGGGCCAACCAGCAAGTCAGGCTTCCATCGCCACTCCGCCAAAGGGGCAAATCTTTGGAGCGGGCTTGACCAGTGCCAGCGGTAACACAGCCTTCGGGTCGCCTAGTGGACTGGGAAACAAGACACCAGCTTGGGCATCCCCCTCAGCGACTTCTCAGCCTGCTTTCGGCAAGTCTTCAGGACTCGGTGAGACTGGATCTGGATCGTCTAAGTTTACTGCAACAGCCAAGGATGAAAACAAGGCTCCTGCTTCTCCATTTTCTGCACTTGTCGGCAAAAAGGACGAAGGCAAAGCCGCCCCTTCTCCCTTTGCTGCTTTTGGCAACAACCAGAACAAATCACCCTCTCCTTTTGCTGGGAACAGTACCTCGTTTCCTGCTAGCAACAAGCCTTCACCCCTGTCGTCCAGTTTCGGCAAGCCTAGTGCACCCGCTGCAACTCCTGCACAACCTGCAGAAGAGCCAAAGGAGGAGGCTATGGAGGACGAGACTGACGAGAAACCAACAGAGGGACCTGCCAAACAGGAGCCCGCCAAAGAGGAGCCTGCAAAGAAAGAGTCCTCACCAGCAATTGAAGCACCCAAGCCACAAACATCTGTTTTCGGACAGACATCTGCAAAGCCACAGTCCTCTGTTTTGGGCCAAACGCCTGACAAGCCAAAGCCTTCATCACTCTTTGGACAGACATCTGACAAACCTCAGACCTCAGGCTTGTTCGGAAAATCCACCGACAGCTCTAAATCTCCTGCATCAGTCTTCGGACAGCCCTCGAAGCAGACAGGATTCCAGTTTGGTAAGCCCTCTGGAAAATCTGCTTCTCCTCTTAGGGACTCTTCATCTGATAAGCCGTCAAAATTGCCTACAATGGGCGGCTTCAAGCTTGGCTCCACCTTCCAAGCAGATGGAAGTGCAAAAGACGACTCACTGGCAGCTAAATCCACCCCTCAGAAAGACGATGCCTCTCCCTTTGGATCCAAGTTCCAAAGCATGTTTGCCGATGTAGCCAAAACCACCAAGGCGGGCATCAAAAAGGAGGCCGGAACAGAATCGCCGAAGTTGGAGGACCTTTCCTCTGAAGAGGAGGAAGAGTCTGACTCGGAGCCCGAGGAAGCTCCCTTGCCCCCCGACTTCACATCTTCAAAGCCTCAACAGTCGACCGAAGAGGATGTACCGCCAATCGCAGGGAGTCCTCCGGTTGACCTTGGCGACGAGGCTGCGCAATTGCCAGCAAGTGACGACGAGGAAGAGGAGGATGGTTCCTGGGTGCAAGACTCTGGCGAAGAATCTGGAGGCGAAGAGGAAGAAGGCGGATCAGGAGAAGAAGAGTACGATGAGGACGACGAAGACGAGGACGATGAAGAGAGCGAAGACGAAGACGAAGGAGAAGCGGTCGATGTGGAGAAAGCCTCGAAGACCCCCTTTGGCTCTCGCCTCAGCTTCCCTTCCCTTTCCCACTCAACTGGCGACGCAGGCAAATTGCTGCGACCAAAATCGCCAATTCCCTCTACTACTCCCGCAGGCTTGCCAAAGGGTCCCTTCTTCGCGCCTCCCTCGAAGACACAGGAGTCGCCTCGCTCGCCATCTCCCATCAGACCTTCGTCCCACACCCCAGCCGGTCTTCCAGCATCAAAACAACACTCAAAACCTATCACTGTTCCCTCGATGAAGGGACACTCGCGCTCACACTCTCGACCTTCATCTACACAGCGGTCCGAGTCGCCCCAAGTCCCTGATGCTGGAGAGCTCAGCGACGAGGAAGATGTACGCGTCCGTGAGCTACTCGCTTCGGAAGTCGAACCCTCGATGGATCTGGAGCCCTTTGTCGCCCACCAAGATTATGTCGGTCGCGTCAACAAGCTTGGCATCGCAGGTCAGATCGAGAAAGTCTACCGCGATATCAACAGCATGATTGACACTCTTGGTCTGAATGCACGCACGCTCGAGTCTTTCGTCAAGGGCCACGAAACTCAATACAAACAAGCTGGTCGCGAACGCAGTGATCTTGAACAGGCGGAAGAGTGGTGCCTTGTTGAGATCAACGATCTCGGTGTAGTTCAAAAAGAGATTGGGGACGATCTCGAGGCTGGAAAGGTGGACAGTGTTCCACAGAAGCTTGAGGAACTGGCCGATTTGCAAAAAGATGCTACAAGGCTGCGTACAAGAACAGTGGAGATGAGAAAGCAGATTGGTGCTCGTGCTGATCCTCAACAACGTGCGACTCATCGTGCCTCGCCACTCAACAACGAAGCCCAGATGCAGCAAAACGAGCTCAGAGAAGGTGTGGCCAAGGTGCAGAAGCTGCTACAAGACGCCGAAGAGGCTTTGAGTGTTCTTCGTGCGGATCTCGCTGCTGCCCCTTCGCAAGGATCCGCTGCTCAGCGTGTACCTACTGTCGAGGCCGTAACTAACACGATCATGAAGATGACTGCCATGATTGAGCAAAAGTCAGGCGATGTTGATGTGCTGGAGGCACAGATCCGTCGCTTGCCTGGCGGAATTGCCAATCTCAACATCTCCGACAGTAACGAGGATCTCCTCCGTAGCAGCGTGCGCAGTGTTCGTCCTTTGGAGCGTTCAACTAGTGGTAACCTGTTCGGTACGCCACCTGCAACTCGAGGCAAGAACGCTGTTTCCAACGGTGCCACTCCCCTCGGTATCTCGGGCATGCTCGGTAGATTCGGCGGCTCACTACGCAGAGACAATGGCGACGCTGAGTTTGGACGCAGCAGTTTGATGCTGGATGGTACACCTCGCAGAAAGATGGCGGATATCAGCCTTGAGGAGGTCAGAAGATATCAAGACAGGGCTGCTCAGCGCAAGAGAGTGCTTGCGGCTTTGAAACAGACTGTCGAGAAGAAGGGTACTAGAGTCACCGGTGTCGAGAGAAAGTGAAGCTGAGGAGGTAAGAGGCAAGATACAAATCAGGCATTGATTGGGGTCATCGTTTGGTCGAGCACATTGAGACATAGCAAATGGCGTTAGTTATTCTTCGCACACGAAGAGCTGTGCATAAATCCCTATGAAAATGATCACGAACAAGAAAAGTAGTAGCAAATCATAGAATTGATATCACAACTTCGTTGTTGGTGTATTGTGAATTAGTTCTTGGCAGTGCTAGAGATGGGAAATGTATACCGCTCGGCTTCGGTTTCCCGCGTCTTCTCCGGTGTTTCATCGTCTCACGTCAAGAGCCAAAACATCAATTCACCCGGAGCTCAAGGAGACCAGAAAAGAAGAGAGACAACAACAACATGGCAGCCGCAGAATCAGAAGCGTCCTACATCGATTACGAAGCATTCGCATCACCAGACTTCCACGCACCGTCATTCGCCAATACTCTTGTCCTTTCCACCAACGATGCAAACGACACATCGATTGATCTCTCCACACCACTCTCACGAGTCTTATTCGACGTACAAGAGGTCGATACGCATATTGACTCCCTCACCACCTCATCTGCGCTACCTCTGATCAAGCACACGTCAACACGCGCGAAAGCCAGTACACATGTTCTCGACACTCTCGAATCGCAGGTCCAGGGACTACAACAAGCATACACAAGATTGCATCAAGATGTGGTGGAAAGATACGAACAAGCCGAACAAGTTCGTCTAGCTGCGGACAGGCTTGCAAACACATTGCGACTCGCGAGGGCCGTCGCAAGATGCCTACAACTGGGTCGCACTCTCGAAGGGAACATGGTCGACACAGATAAGCCGCGCGAGGGCTACCGTTCTCTTGCGCCTGCGGCCAGGACAGTCTTGTCGCTCCGACAAACCTTGGGGCCTGACGACGTGGCTGAGGCGAGGTTGCTCGCACGCGTGAATGCCATCACAGCGCTACGGACTGAATTGCTCGAGCCGTCTGAAAGGAGTCTACTCGCGAAGTCTCAGCAGAGCGTGCGTGAGTTCAGCATGTCAACACTGACCGGTTCATCGGGAGGTGCAGCCTCAGTATTCGCACAGCATGATGACACAAGAGCAAGGACTTTGGCAGCTCTGCATACGCTATATCTTCTTTCTCCGGTGAGCTTGCCGCCAAAGTCATCCACTGTTAGAGGAGCCACTTTCAATCCGACCGTGTTGGTGACGGCATTGCAGTCTTACTTGCAGACATCCCTCACGGCATCAGCCACTGCCTTAGCTCGTGCCTTGGCTACTCTTCCGACACTTGATCGCACACTGCTTGACATCAGCGCGAGATGTCAGAACATCGTAGCATTGGAGTCTCTACTATCGACGGCCAAACCTCCGGTCCACCCCCTGCTGCCTAGTGCTCCCGACAGCACTCCACCTGCTCCCCTTGAACCTCCGCCCACTTTCTTAGGGCCTCTTCTTGCAGCACTGGACACATCTTCTCTCCCATCTTATTTCTGGCGCTCTTTGGCCTCTTCTCTGGCGCCAAGAGTACAAGAGATTATCGCTCGTGGAGGTGTCAGCGCTCGAACCTTGAAGACGAACAAGGACAAGGTCAAAGATGCGGTCAGAGAGTGCGTGCATCGAGGCAGTCAATTGCCATCTTCGACAGGTTCGAAGAGGGTAATAGGAAACTGGGAGAGAGAGGCTGCTGTTATGGTAGGTAGCATTCTTGGTTCTCTTGGTCGATAGAAACAGTAATCAATGATTGCATGAAAGCATCAATATTGTGAGGAAATTGAACATAAAATGCATGCATAAGTCAAGGTGAATTGTGAAAAATGGCATGTGACAAAGCGGGAAGCTCGAGCCGATGCCCGTTGCCTCGACGCGTCTTCCCCGGCGCGTGCCTTTCGACCATCGAAGTGGCGGGTTTCGAAACTTTATGATCCAACTCGACTATGGATTCCGAGGATGATGTTGATGGAGGAGCGAGGGCAGGTCATGATGAGATTCAAGATGACGAGTTTGATTCGTCTCCTCGACCTGCAAAGCGACGTAGAACGACTGTAACACCGGCGGCCAAGACCAAGAAGCAACCGACTACTCGCAAGGCAGCTGTAACCAAGAAAACGAACACAAAGAAGAAGATCACGGACGAAGATTCTATCGTTGATGGTGAAGAAGACGCGTTTGGTCCTCCGGTCGCTGCAACAAAACCCAAGCGAAAGCCACGAGTCTCGAAAAAGGCTCAGATCAAAGACGATGAGAGTCTGCTTGGTGACTCGGATGATACCATAGGAAGAAGTGTCACCAAACCGAAGCGCAATTCACGAAAACGGACATCTACAGGATCTGGATCTGAAGACTTTGACGACGAGGATGAGAAAGACGCGAAAGCCGTGAAACCAAAGCATCGTATTCATGTGCCGGCAATGCAAGATCTTTTAGCAGACAGGTTTGCTGACGAAGAGCCCCCGGAGTCATCTGCTCCCTGGAGTATCAGAGGCCCAATCTGGAAGAAGGATGTTATGGCTACAAAGCAGAAGCCGGTAGTTCAAACGCCAGCTCGCCAGCCGTCATTACTCAAAAGTACTCTCAATCATTCCGCACTGAGAAGGAACGATGATATCCAGACTCGCCCCTCGCCAGCAGGAAACGCACTTCCAACAGCTCCTTCTATACACACGAAACAGCCGATCGTGGATGACGCCCATCTGCAAGATGTGGTTACTACTACCCCACTTGTACAGTCAGATGTCTGGGGCGATCTCAGTGATGACATTGATCCAGAACTCTTGATGGGCCTGGTAGCCGACCACCAACAGCCACGAAAGGCCAATAACGTGCCGAAAAAGCAGCCCTTCGTGGAGGAATCTAGCGAGGATGAATTTGATACCGAGGATCTTGCCATGCTGGACGTAGATGTCCCACAGAGAAGGACAGCGGTACCTTACCGATCACCTACTCGCAGTCCATCACCTGTAGAGCCAACCGCAGCCAAACCCCTTCCCCCATCACGAACAACAGCCCCAGAACCACAACCAATAGCTCCATCACGAGCAACGGCCCGACCAGTGCCAGTTGACGACTTTGCAGACTTTGCAGATGAGCTTGCAGACCTACCATCCGACGCCTTCGACTCCGATGATCAGACTCCGGCTAAGAACCTTGGTGGTCCGATTTGCATATCCTCATCGCCTCCGAAGGCAGCGGTGCCTGCACCGAAGCCAAATCTCGCACCTCCGCGTGGTGGATTGGTCCAAAAGACGTTATTTGGAGGGACAGTTGTGCCGATGGGTCCTGCTACTCAGGCCAACAAGAGGCATGCTTGGCCATTGGCAACACAAAGAGAACCAGCAACCCATCACAAGCTCAATGATGAAGCTACACAAACTTGGGTCTATCCTACAAACCTGGGAACCACTCGTGACTATCAATTCAACATCGTCAGTCGAGGCCTCTTTCACAATCTGTTGGTCGCTCTGCCCACTGGTCTTGGTAAAACATTCATTGCAGCCACTATTATGCTGAACTGGTTTCGCTGGACAGAAAGCGCGCAAATCGTCTTCGTGGCACCTACAAAGCCCCTTGTTGCCCAACAGGTTGATGCTTGTTTCAACATCGTAGGCATCCCTCGCTCGCAGACCGTCATGCTCACTGGCGAGACCTCTCCTGGCTTGAGAGCAGAAGAATGGAAGACGAAACGAGTGTTTTTCATGACTCCTCAGACAATCATCAATGACCTCAAGACTGGTCTCTGCGATCCAAAGCGAATTGTATTGATCGTTGTTGACGAAGCTCATCGCGCCACTGGCAACTATGCCTATGTTGAGGTCATCAAGTTCGTTCGCCGGTTCAACACGAGCTTCCGTGTACTTGCCTTGACTGCCACACCAGGCTCGGACGTCCCAGCAGTACAGCAAGTCATTGACGGTCTGGACATATCACGATGTGAGATCCGTACAGAAACATCTCTGGACATCAGACAATATGTTCACAGCCGCGACATTGATGTCATTAAGTTTGACTACTCGGAAGAACAACAAATTATCATGGAGCTTGCTTCAAATGCTATCCGTCCTGTGCTGTTGAAGCTTGCAAGTCAAAATGCCTATTGGAACAAGGATCCGATGAAGCTTACGGCGTTCGGTTGTACTGAAGCTCGAAGGAAATGGTTCATGACTGATGCTGGCAAGAAGGCACCACAACCTGTCAAGGGTATGGTCAACAGTATATTTGTCGTGCTTGGAAGTCTCGGTCATTCAATCTCAATGCTCAGGTTCCATGGCATCACCCCTTTCTACAATGGAATGGTTGAATTCAGGAACAAGGTTGATGGAGGTGAACTCAAGGGCAAATATGGCGCACAAATTCGTGATGACGAAAACTTCACCAAGATGATGAACATGATGTTGACCTGGACTCGCGACCCCGAATTTCTTGGGCATCCCAAGCTTGAACATCTCCGATTGGTGGTCATGAACCACTTCCTTGAGGCCGATGATAAAGCGAAGGCTCCAGGCGGTCAGCCTTCGACTACCAAGATCATGATTTTTGCAGCCTATCGAGACAGTGCCGAGGAGATCGTGCGTGTTCTGAACAGAAACGAACCCATGATCAGGGCACATGTTTTTGTTGGTCAAGCAGATTCCAAAAACTCGGAAGGTATGAACCAGAAACGTCAACTGGAGGTCATAAAGCAATTCAAGGAGGGCAAATACAACACCTTAGTCGCTACTTCCATTGGTGAAGAAGGTCTTGATATTGGTGAAGTTGACCTCATTGTGTGTTACGATGCCTCTGCCTCGCCCATTCGAATGCTTCAGCGCATGGGACGTACAGGCAGAAAGCGCAAGGGTAATATTGTTCTGTTGTTGATGAACGAGAAGGAGGTGCCTGATTTCGAAAAGGCGAAGGACAACTACGAAAAGATGCAAGGCATGATCGCATCTGGCAAAGACTTCACTTTCCATGACGATAGATCACCTCGCATTCTTCCACGAGAAACTCAACCGACTGTGGATAGAAGAGTTGTCGAGATACCCGTGGAAAACTCGCAAGCTGAGCTTCCTGAACCGAAACGTCGTGGAAGAGCTCCGAAAGCACCGCCGAAGAAGTTCCACATGCCTGACAACGTTCGAACAGGGTTCGTTGCAGCAGGAAGAATGGACGATGAAGACGCAGAAGAATTGGCACCTCGTGGAAAAGGCAAAGCCAAAAAAGCAACTGCTGCTTCAATCAAGAAGATGTTCCGTCCTCCGCCAGGTATCGAGACAGTTGCTATTCCATCACTGGATGCTGTCTGCTTGAACAAGATTCAAGAGCGAGAGCTTGATCGCAAATACAAGTACGTTCAAGATGCAGACGGTGCAGCCCCCACGGTTGGCCTACCACGACTGGACAGATTCTCTAGCTCATTTCCTGGATCGACCAAGTTCATCACGCATGGTAGAGCTTCGTTGGCAGCTTCCAGTTTGATGAAACGCCTGGGCAACATGAACGAAGATGTCGTTCAGGGATTCAAAGACAACTTTCATCAATCAGACTTGGAAGGTGATGTATCTGAGATGATAGGAGACCCGACTATCGTAAACTTGTCAGAGGATGACTTGCCAGTCGCCAAACCTGCTAAAAAGAGAGCACCCGCCAAACCGAGAGCCCCCAAAGCTCCGAAGGAATCAAAGGAGCCGAAAGCCCCCAAAGCGCCAAAAGCACCAAAGGCTCCAAAGGCGCCTAAGGCACCCAAGCCAGCTCCTGTGGCAAAGACACCCAAATCTCGCGGCCGTCCGAAGAAACAAGCTCCTACAAGAAACAGCTCTGACATGGAAGGCTCGGCATCCAGCCCAGAACCCACGCCTGCACACATGCGTCTCGGCACCCAAGGCATCGACCTCGGCTCAGCGGATACCTCTGGCGAAGAAGGTCATGGCATGGAAGAAGACGAAGCAGACTCCGAGCTCGACGACTTTGTTGTCGGAA
>ERZ794946.496-NODE-496-length-15675-cov-4.534571_pt1 | contig 15675 bp, 9 predicted proteins | sample MGYA00433072_ERZ794946 | MGnify/ENA primary metagenome ERZ794946 (study PRJEB30137, sample SAMN04331413) | food metagenome | isolation source: Y3 must sample point D1 replicate A | place: Australia: South Australia | collected 2014 ...
TGCTTGAGCTGCTCGACTGGGTAGCCGAAATCGAGGTGGAGGAGGCCACGCTCGAGCTGCTCGTCTGACTTGCTGAACTGCTTGATTGGCTAGCTGAGCTGGAAGAATCGCTGCTGGAGCTGCTCGACTGGCTTGCTGAGCTTGAGGAAGCGATGCTTGAGCTGGTTGCCTGGCTTGCCGAAGTGCTCGACTGGCTGGAGGAGCTGGAAAGAGCAGTGCTTGAGCTGCTGCTTTGGCTTGCTGAGCTTGAAGCAATGGTGCTTGAACTGCTAGACTGACTAGCGGAGCTTGAGAGATCAGTGCTCGAACTGCTGGACTGGCTAGCCGAGCTACTTGACTGGCTTGCTGAGCTGCTTGACGACGAGACCGAGCTGCTTGAAACCGAGCTGCTTGAAGCTGAGCTGCTTGAAGCTGAACTGCTTGAGACTGAAGACAAGACGTTTGACTTGGCAACCTTGACAGCAGAAATGACATTGTTGCTCGAGGCGGGGTAGTCAGCCATGCTCTGTTTGAGCCAACATGTGCCTGAGTTGAGGCCGTTGGCACCACCAACATAGGTGAATCCTTGACAGCCGGAGGAGGCAGCTGCGTCACAGGCTGCCATACAGTCAAGGTATGAAGTAGATGCCTGAGCGTTGGTGTACGAGCCCACTGAGTTATCAGCAGAGCAGGTGACATTGTAAAGATTGCCGTTCGAATCAGTAATGGTCTGGCCATTTGCTTGGGGGCAAAGGCTAGCGGAAGGAACTCCGGTAGAAGAGGAGACCGTGCTTGATGAAACTGAGCTCGATGAGACCGAGCTTGAAGATGCTGAGTTCGACGATGCCGAGCTCGAAAGAGCAGAAGTGACGGTACTTGACGAGCTTGTAACAGTCTGCTTCAAGAATCCAGAAATGTAGTTGTTACCACCTGCAGGGCTGGCGCTACCTAGGGCATTCTTGAGATAACAGGCTCCACTGCCCTGGCCGTTGGCACCTCCAACGTATGTGAAGGCCACGCATCCTGTGGTAGAGTCGCAAGCGGTCATGCAGTCAGCGTATGTGTTCACAGCCTGGGCATTTGCAAAGGATCCGATGGTGGTGTCTGAGCTGCACTTGATCGTGTAGATTTTTCCGTTCGAATCGGTAACATCCTGCGAGTCTACAGTTGGGCAAAGGTTGCTGGATGCTGAAGCGGTTGCTGCTGACGAGGTCGTCGAAGATACCGAGCTTGAAGATACAGCCACCGAAGAAGAAGCCGATCCACTCTGAGTCGAGCTGAGCGAAGACGATGATGAGGAAGAAGGCTGAGATGCAGCCATTCCAGCCACGTAATTAGAGCCAGTAGGGGTGAAGCTTCCCTTGCTGTTCTTCAAATAACAGGCACCGCTACCAAGACCATTTGTACCTCCAACATATGTCCATGCTTGACATCCAGTAGAAGCTGCGGCGTCACAAGCAGACATGCACTCGAGATAGGAGTTGGCGGCCTGAGCGTTTGCATAAGATCCGATGTTGGTGTCCGAAGAGCAGCTGACAACGTAGCCCTTGACAGTTTGACCATTGGTGCTGGGGCAGAGACTGGCGGAAGGGATTCCTGTGCTGCTCGATGAAGTTGAAGTGGCAGTCGATCGGGACTTGACAGTGGCAAATGTCGTTCCAGGAGCAGATGACTTTGTGCTGGTGTCGATCGAACCGTAGAGTGTACAAGCAGAGCCATCGAATGCAGTTCCGACACAAGCGCTGTTTTGAGCGCAGGCGTTCAGGCAGTCACCGACGACGACAGCGGCTCGCTTCTGCGGCAACGATGAAGACACAGGTATGCCTTGGTAGGTGACGTCGATCTCAATACCGTAGGTAACACCACCCACCGAAGGAGTCGAACCATTTGCGTAGGTGGTCGCAGCAGGAGCGGCTGAAGATGTTGTCGATGTAACAGTGTTTACAGAACCAGACGAGCTCTTGAAGCCCGAAACAAGGTTCGATGCTCCAGCGCTGAATGAGCCCTGGCTGTTCTTGAGGTAACAAGTTCCTGATCCCTGACCATTGGTTCCTCCGACATACGTGAAAGCAACGCAGTTGGTTGAAGCAGCATTATCACAAGCAACCATGCAGTCAAAGTAAGAGTTGACTGCCTGGGAGCTGGCATATGAGCCGATCGATGTGTCCGACGAGCATCCGACCAAGTATGTGGCGTTGTTCGAGTCAGCAACGGTCTGTCCATTGGTGGCAGGGCAAAGGCTGGCAGAGGGAAGACCAGATGCCGAGACGCCAGTGTTTGATGCGACAGGGGCAGCAGTAGTCGAGCCTTGAACAATGGTGGAAACAGGAGCATCAGAGTTGAGCTGGTAGACAGAAAGAGCGCCAGGTCCACCACACAGCTCAAGCGAGTTACCTGTGCACAACATAGAGCAAGTGTTGTCCGAGACAATCGCACTTCCTGCACCGAAGTACGAACCGCAATAGCACTCAGCAGCGTACTCGATTCCGAAATATTTGTAGCCATTGCAGAAGGCTGCACAGCTCTCCAGAGTCATGTTCTTGCCGTCAGAGTATGAGGGGCCAGAAAGGGCATGGCCTGAGGTAGATTCGTTGTGACAACCAGAGAAGTAGTAGTTGCCGACGACCTCGGGGTTGGAAGGAGCTGCACGCGAGGTAGGGACACCATTAGAGTAGACCGACAGACGGTTTGACTGGCCGCAAGTCTCACTAGCGTTACCAGGGCAAGCCTGAGAGCAACCGAGATCCAGAGCCTTCTGGGTGTAAGGACCAAGCTGGTTGTCACACCAGCACTGGGATCCGTATTCCATACCTGCAATAGTGTACCCAGCATTGGCGCAAGCGGTAGTACACTTTTCGATGGTGTTAGAGGGAGAATCATAGACCATAGTAGCGAGAGTGCGAGTGCCGGAATCGGTGTAACAGCCTGCGAAAGTCATGTTACCAGCATAGACAGTCTTCTGGGAGTCATCGGAGGTCTCGTTGTAGGCAGGGTTGGGATATGGGTCGTCGACATTGGCCTGGATGCGAGGGTAGCCGAAGTCGTAAGATCTCTTGCCATCACCATAGAAGTTGTCGCTGAAGAGGCGGGCCAGACCAGCAGAAGAAGCCATCATACCGCCACCATCGTGGCCCATTGGAACCAAATCGATGGTGTCGCAGTGGCCTGAGCCTGAAGTTGGGGCCTCACAGGTAGGAGTCCACCAGTTGATGAAGTAGTAGAAGCGCTCGTGACGATTGCTACCAGTGGTGAAAGGAGCGCAGCCAGACGAGTCGTCACCCATGTCGAGGGTACCACGAGCATAAGCCTTGTTCTTCGATAGATAGTTGGCAAGGACAGCGGAGGTACCAGAGGCGACCAAACCAGTGTTGTAGAGACTGGGGTAATCAGCATAAGAAGAGAGACCGTCACGCCAATCGTCGTAGCCTGCACAACTGGCAGTGGAAAGGGGACGGGACGAGTTCAACCAGACAAGACTGTTGGGGTTGGCAATCCAGTAGGTGACAGGAACAGTGACTCCCATAGAGCTGAGAGGCTTGCCAACGGCAGCATAGCGTTGGACAGTCTGAGCACCAAGAGAATGACCAGCAATGACGACTTGGTTGACATTAGGGAAGATCGACTTGTCGGAATAATACTGGATCAGCTGATCAAGGACATCATAAGACGAGACATTAGTGTTCTTGACGGGGTATTGGTTGGTACCACCGCCAGCCCACTGTGAACCCTTCCAGACCAGAAGGTTAGTCCAGGATTGTGCACCACCACTGGCCTTTTTCTTAGCACCAGGAGGATAATCCCAGTAAGGATATGAAGCATTCTTATCATCGCCGTTAGGGAAACTAGGGGCGTTGATGACGACAGAGTCGAAGTTGATGTTGCTGTCAGTGGTGAGTTGCGAGAGCGCGCTCAGCATCTAGATCATCTGTCAGTCTGGACTCAATCACAACTTTTATAGTGCCGACTCACGTTACTCATGTAAGTACCGGCATCACGGTTGAGACCATGGACGATAATCACGGCACGCTTGATCTTCGAAGGCACAATACGCTTGCCGTTCGATCCAAGAGACTGGTAGTTAACGAGAGTGAGATTGTTGTTCTTTCCGGCAGGATCTTTAACTCTGAAGTAAACGAGTTCTGATCCAGGAACACCGGGGTATGTGACATTTGGGATAACATCTCCAAGGAACTGCTGGGCTGAGGCGTCCTGGAGAAGAAGTGCTGCCAACAAGGCGATAGTCTTCCAGAAGGAGGCCAACATCGTTAACGAGGGAAGCGGGCACGAGACCCTGGTGAACAAGAGGGTGAGAAAAGCGAGCGACGAATTTGATAACAACGGTAACGGCAGGAAGATGGCATATCTTATATATTCTACTCCTTCAGCTTTTGCATATTAAGAGGATCCAAGCGGGGGTCGCCTTCGAGAATTCGGTTCCCAAACAAACCACAGGCGGCTGAACATTAGGGGCCGTCGCGATGGAGAAGCCAAAAAGCGTGTTTAAGCGTGCTAAATTTGAGCGCTTGGGATAGGACCAAAAGTGTAAAGCGACCTAAAGAGGAATTCGTGGCCGTGCACGCGAGCTCGGCATGCAGCTCAGCTAGCCATATGCACCTTAGACGAGCTAGTGAATTGCGGACACCTGCATTAGTCAACGCCTCGAACGCCCCGGGCAGTCGCATGTGAGCGTCGAAGCACTCTTACCTTTTGTTCCTGCATGGAAGAAATCTCCGTTCAGACGCTCACCTGCCGGTTGTCCGATGACAGATGTTCATGGGCATCTGGGCACACCTACGCCGTCTTGGTGATTCATGCCGTTGAGAGTTGCCGGCACTGAACATAACGTGTGACGTTTGCCGGAAACGGTCAAGCGGAAAACGTTGAGCGCGCGACAGTGAAACCTGGCGAAGCGATCGAAGACATGGAGAGCCTTCGAGAAAACGATACGAATGTCTCGCTTGAAAACCAACTTGTACCTTTTGTAAGCATGGCATCGGAGTAGAGATGCGCTCCATGACTGTTGCGCTAGAGACGGGGACACCGGTGGACCGCCGGGGACTACGCAAATTGTAAGCGACTGTGGCAGAGACAAGACGTGAAGGCTTGAAGGCAGAACGACGGGGCCCCCGACCATGTGGCTCGTGTCGGGTGCGCCTCTGACCATCAGGCTGCTATCAAGCCTTTCATGTGGCACGATGAGGAGATGCTCGTACCCTAACGAGATTGGCTGGGTCTAGATAAGGAAGATCACTCAGGCACAGCGCTGAAAGTAATCTCGAACAGCAGCTGAAGGCCACGAATTCGAGCAAGGCAGCTGAAGGGAATTAAGCGTCGACCTTGTTTTCCGCTCTTACCTTTTACGCCTTTGACTCTGATCGAAGCGGGCATTACGTCGATCTTCCGGCGCTAAGAGTCTTCTTCGTTGAGGGCAGTATCCATACCAGAAGCTGGTTCGGAAGCTTTTACTTAAGTTATGATGTTGAGTGGAAGGCGTACACGCTATCCACGCAGAGCTCAGGGGGTGGTGATTGGGCACCAGAGCATGACGTACTCCTGCAAGCACCTAATCGATATATTGATTGAGAAACATGTTATATGAATATAAGGATATAAAGCAAAATATAGATCAAGATGCTTGCAACTAGAGTGGACACGTGAGACAAAATCGAAGCAAGGAAGGGAAGGGAAGCTGTCTCCACACGATGTGAGTACAAGCTACGATTGAGCTCTGGGGTGTGGTGGTCATGGATGAGTTTGATCAGATTGTCGAGAGGAGCAGAGTCGGCAATTTTCAAAGTAACACATGAGTTTAGATGGATGGTCGATGGCTCTGAAGTCTCTTTGCTCGATGGTACTCGAGTACGGAGTACTTTGAAGAAAGACTTTGGACTTCGAAGAGCCGCCCGCAAGTGAACGGCCAAGAGTTGGAAAGGTCAGTACTCGATGGGTTCTGTTGCCGGAAGCGTCCTAGTTGGTCAGACGACTGGACAGAAGTCGTTGTTGCACATGTTGACGACAGAAGTGTTGAGCATGTGAGAGTGCAAGAGCGATTCAGACCGAAAAGGTGTTTGGTGGATTGCAAGGTCTGTTCACAAGTGCATGCAGTGTCTTTGGCTGAAGCAGAAAGTCGAGGCAAGATGCAAATGACAACCGCGGGCTGTGCTCAATGAGTCAAGTCCAAGATGGCTCCAGTCTCCAGTCTCCAGAAATCCCAGCCGGGAGAAGCTTCAGATTTGGACAGCTTTCTGCCATCCGCTTGCATCATATTCATCAACAAATGCTCAAATAATCCTCCATCGCTTGCGCATCTGGCCATCCTGACTCTTCATGTGTGATTAGAGGCTTAACCGTGTATGAGTAGTAGCGACGTTGGTATAGAGGCCGCTATACCAAGCCAAGGCAGGGGCCCACACGACACGACCGTCGACCAATTCTAGCAGCCATCGCAAAGCATCGCATCGCATCCTAGACAAGCGCCATCATGGATCTTCAAGCACTGATGAACGATGATGCCGGCCCGAAGCGCTCGTCGAGTCAGCAAGAGGGCAGCCAGCGAGGCAGCTTCCCTCCCCCAGCACTACAACAGCAGAGATCCTCGTCGGGCACGTACGGTTCCATCTCGCACCAACACCAGGGACAGCAGCAACAGCAGCAGCACCATCAACAGCAGCAGGGCCAGCAGCATCCACAACGACCTCCTCCGCCGCAAGCATACTACCACCAACAACGACCACAGCCGCCATACCAGCACGAAGCCCGCCCTTCGAATCCCTCGCTGCCGTCGACTCCTATGGCTCTACAAACTCCGCAACAGCAATATCCCGCCAGCCAGTACCCTTTTCCTCCGCAGGCTCATCAACAACAGCAACAGCAGCAGCAACACAGCCCATCGCAGCCCTATCCGCACCTCACCCCCCGCCAGCAGAGCCAGCAGAGCCATCCACAATACCACCATTCCATGTCACCCACGCCTCCGAGCCATCAGCGCAGCTCTCATCCCTATCCAACTCAGCACTCGCAGCCTAGCACTCCCCTCGGTCCACCTATGCAGCCATACACGCGACAGCCCTCGCTCGTCCAAGTCCAGCATCATCGCACCACCTCCGGCGCATCTTATGCTCTACAACACCAGGTCAACCTGCCTTCACAATCTCCTGCCGCATCTGTGCACCCGCAATCTGCATATCCCTCCGAGTCGCCGCAAACTTATGCGAAGAGGCCGTCGATCGATTATCCTACCAACCTTTCGGAACGCGACCGGAGCCTTAGTGTCAGCCCAAAAACAAGAGTCGTGCTTCCGACGCGCCAGAACAGCACAGATTCGTCGTGGACCGCCAGAGAGAGATATCCTTCACACGAACCTCGCCCCGTCCATCGTAGCTCAATCGACCAGGCCATCTCTCCCATGACCACCACCAAGCAGTCAGCCAAGATTAGTCCTTCCCAGCCGCGCATTGGTAGTCAGACTCCCGGGGGCTTGCGCAATATCCTGAACGACGATCTCACTCACCAGTCACCCTTGCTGGTCTCTTCACCTGCTGCTGCAAGAGGTCAATCCATCCCCCCACAATTCGCTCAGCAGCCTCACTTGCACCACTCGCATTCGTCCTTGTCTAACGGTAGTCCCGTCCAGACCTTTGAGCCACGACCTGCCGTCAAGCAAGAGCCGTCTGCCACTCTCACTTCCGAGTCGCTACTGCAACAGCCCATCGCCCCGACTCAGGCCATGTCGCAATCCCCGATTATATCTTCACAGTCTCAGAGTGTCTCACAGTCTACCCTCAAACGCCCTGCAGAGTCTGAGCCCGATGCACCTCTCCCTATCAAAAAGACAAAGAAGCGATATGCAGAGCCTCCGGTCTGGGCCCGTTATGCGCCTTCCAATCCCCGCTACAACGCAGAAGTCGAAAGAGCACTTGGCCCACCGCCAGATCCCACTCAAGCAAGGCGCCCATCTCCTCGTCCGGCGTTACAGGTAGTCACACCACAGCAAAACTCGCAATTCACTCCTCAGCCACAACAACAGCCTCCTGCCCTGGCCCAGCCAAACGGTCATGGACCACCACCCACAGTGAACGGTCACGGCCCAGCCACTGCGGCCATGCATCCTTATCTAGGGCCGTGGGAATCTTGTATCAGAGGCAACATACACCAACCTGATGCATTCTTGACACAGATCGAGAAATATCTCTTCGACGAAATGCTCATTAGGCCTGATGTTGGCGTAGGAGATGCCACTAGCGGCGCATTGGAGATTGAAGCAAAGCTGGGCACTCTTATCGACAGAAATACCGAACAACGTGTCCAACTACCTGTCCTCACTCCGGTAGTACTCGATCGTAATATGTCCACTAGACTACGATTCGAGAGTATGATGACCGAGTTCCAGCACAAGCGCTTGAACGAGTATTTGAACCAAGCAGTTCAGGAGTCCGCATCGACAGCCGGGCGGCAAAGGCTCGATTACAAGCATCGATACGAGGTGGATTCGTTTGTACAACTCAGTGCAAGCGGATTCAATGCCCTGCCCCCAGCGGCCGCGAATTACATTGATCACACACGACAGCGTAACACGCGGCTCCGCACGACTATTGATGAACGGGCGCCGGCTGGCACGAATCCCGTCATTGCGCGCATAGTCAAGATTCGACTCGCCGATCTCGACATCTACGTCCCTGCTTCACCATTCGACTGCCGTATCAGCATTAACATCGAAGTGGACATGCTCAACAGACCTGACTTTGATGCAAGCTGGGTCATGCAGGGCGGAGATGTGGACGGCGGCGAGCGCAAGAAAGATAGACTCAGCTACAAGCACTTGGCGTACAGTGTCGACTTGACTCAGGTCAAGGATGCGGACGGGAAAAAGAGACACGAGCTTGAGATTGAGGTCGATGCCGTCAAGCTGCGTGAACAGGCCGAAAGGCAGTCTATGGGGCAGCCCAACGGATTCAGCGATATGGTTCAGGGGTTGATCAACAATGTCTTTACGATCATGAAGGTGTTGCCGAAGAACTAGAGAATGCGCGAGACCGATCACAGCAAGGTCGAGAGGGTCGAAAGACGAGATGAAGCGATGAGGATTTGGACTCTGACTTGGAAGGTGAAAGAGAGAAACCATCTATATTTCTTGCTTCTTTAGCGTAATGCCACCAACGTTTTAATTCTTCCTTCAACAGCACTGGACTATGCAGAGCGCCTGATATTCAACTACCAATGTATGATTATATATGATGATGTGGTTGATGGCGGGATGGGCGTCTTGGCGGAGGGCGGATGGTAGAAGTTCCGATGACGGGAGAGACAGACAAATTATTATCTTATCCATCACTTTGCTACGACCCTGGACCGAATATAGCAATAGCGGGCGCATTGACATCTGGATTGGTACGAAATGGACTGAAAGAAGGCTCGACAATCTCAAGGACGGCTAGCTTGATTATTGATCGCGGCAGCACAGAACTACCTTAGCTACCGGGCTACTATGACACGGCTACGGTTACTCGGGTGGCCGCTGCTCACACCAGGACTGAGCGAGCAGTCATCGATATGCACACGCTGCGTCAGGAAGCTGGGAGAGAAGCAGACATTCACACAACGATTGGCGACATCGGCGACGGCGAGACGACACATTTCGGGCTCACGGACAGTCAGGCAGACGGCGCAAGAGTTGGACGGACGATACTTCCTGGCCAATGGCTTTGAATCGAGGATTGCTGGCATCCGCACGAATTGGACAGAGGCCAGGAAGGTGCAGACAGATAAGACGGCAGCGCCGGCAGAGAGCGTTTCAATAGAGACCAAGACGACGACGACGACAGATCAAACTCTCGACACGCCGTCACCACGTCCCAGGCGGCGACGACAATCAGGCACTGATGGCGTCGTCCCAGAGCTGCCGCAAGATGCATCAAGTGCCTTGTCGAGCATTGCTGCTTCGGCCGCACCCTTGTCTTTCCGCCGTCGCATGGCCACATACCTCGCCCTTACCAAGCCACGATTGGCCTTCCTCGTCGTCCTCACCACCACCGCCTCATACTCGCTTTACCCCGTGCCTTCCCTGCTCTCCACCGCAGCCACACATACCCCCTCGTTAAGCAGCTTGACCTTGTTGTTCCTCACGACTGGAACTTTCAGCACAATCGCATGCGCCAACACGTTGAACATGCTGTTCGAAAGCAATCACGATGCGAAGATGACGCGCACACGCAATAGGCCGCTGGTCAGAGGGCTGGTGAGCTCTCGTGCTGCTGTAGTGTTTGCACTGGCTGCCGGTGCTGTAGGTACTGGCATCTTGTGGTACGGTGTCAATCCGACCACGGCCATGTTGGGCGCTGCCAATGCCGTCCTGTACGCCTGCATATACACCCCACTCAAGCGCATACATCCCGTAAACACCTGGATAGGTGCCATAGTCGGCGGCATCCCACCATTAATGGGTTGGTGCGCAGCCGGTGGCCACTACATAACCTCTTCATCACCACAATCTCTGGCCGACGAAGCCTCGGCCCTCTTATTCAGTCCAGCATCAGCAGGAGGGTGGCTTCTAGCCGCTCTGCTCTTCGCCTGGCAATTCCCCCATTTCAACGCCCTCGCTCACCCTATCCGCCACGAGTACTTTGCCGCTGGTTACCGCATGTTGGTTTCTCTGAACCCGCGCATGAACACACGTGTCGCACTCCGCTACTCTCTCCTCATGTTCCCCATCTGCATCGGCCTCAGCTACGTCAATGTCACCGACCGCTATTTCGTCGTCACTTCATCCGCGATCAACGGCTGGATGGCCTACGAAGCCTTCCGCTTCTGGCGCAGTGGAGGTGGAGAAACAAAGACTGCGGTATTGACCGCGCGAGGTTTGTTCTGGGCTTCGGTGTGGCATTTACCGCTGGTTCTTGTCTTGGCCATGGCGCACAAGAAGGGTCTTTGGGATGGCGTTTATAGGAGCGTCAAAGGCTTGTTGGGCTATCCTGATGATGAAGAAGATGAGTGGGAGTGGGTTGATGAGGATGAGAATTGAAAGCATCGCCCTCTTTGTATCGTTATGCTGTATTTTACGTAGCGGATTTCTATGCGCTCTCCTGAAACAATCAGACTTTAGCAGGAATATCTCGTCTCATCTCATGCAACTCTTGACCATCATCAGATCTACCGTAGCTGCGTGTGAATCTGATTTGCATTCTTATCTTGGCAGGGACGATTTATGGCCTGTGCATGTGTTGGAGAAGACATTTTATTTTTTCCAACCCCATTGATTTGACAGCACTTCATGAAACCTTGGTTATTGCTGTCATTTTGTACCAGCTTCTTCAAACACGCTTAATGACAACTCTTGAAAATCGACATTGGCGTTCTTATCTAATAGCACGACTACAATCTGTAAGGTAGTCGTGGTCATGTTCTCAAAGTCAAGACATGGAAATCTAGATATTGCGATATCTGCCGCCAACGTTGAGGGAGGACTTCAAGACTTAGTTGACCATTGGAACGAAATCTATTCGTCGAACGTAGATGATGATCAAAACAATAGATTAGTATGTGCAGAAGATATATCATGATTTGTGTTGACAGTGCTTGTATAGGGTACGACCCTGTCTTTGAACCGGTTTATATCAAGATGTCATCAGATACGCATCAGGTCACCTATCAGCTGTTGACATCTCACAGCCTACACGAGGAGGTTCAATATCGGAGCGATCTGATTGTGAATTGTATTCCCATTTGCGCCAGCGCTTGAAAAGTGTCCTCCAAACTCCAAATGTCACACGACTTTAAAACTCGTGCTTCCGTGATATCTCCCGCTCATGACATGTTTTCTCGGCGGTATTGTTTCGGCGCATGTCGAGGATCGATATCCTCAGATGGGTGTAACATGATATCGCATCTGACCATCTTTTTCGCCGTCCCCATGTGCTCCTAGACCTATCCTCAGTTCTTTCCGTTGCCTTCGGTATACTCGGGTTGTGTCGCATGATCGGGTTGATGGTCGTCTATCGCTTACGCTCGAACCAACCGCTCGAGCTCATGACGGCGACACTTTGATCCATGACGATTTCTCCAATGGCCAGGTAACGCACAATCCACGATTTTGCCGTCTCGTTGTCGGTGATTTTGTCTTCGCGGACACTGGGGCTGGGTTGTGATCAGTTTCAAGATTCCTCTTTGCTTTCTTTCTTCGAGTGCTCTGGTATAGAAGGAGGGGTTGTGGGGTGGATAGTGGTGGTGGTGGGGTTGTCCGGAAGGTACAAGGAAGAGGCAAGAGCTCACGTAAGGCCTGTTGATCGCTTTACACCGGCGAGGAAGGCGGAGAGGAGGACGGCGTCAAAGGCGTAGTGGGTGAGACGACCGAGCTGGGATGGGTATGAGCTTGTGTCCATGACATGGTGGATATTCGTTCACGTACAACCATGATGAAAGTCGCGTGCGAGGAGGGGAGAGTGTATGGCTTTCAGTTGCAAGATGCTATTATTGCTATCGTAGGGGCGAGTGAGACGGCTCTTAGGTGAAGCTCGGGATATTCGTAAGTTGTGGTTATTGCTATGTTGACTGTCTGGTGGTTGCCTTGGTGTCTGCTCTGTCTACTACGCAGGAGCTTGGACAGCGGCGCGGCGAACCAGTCTCGGTCGCCAGGGTCTTCTGGGTCTTCTGACCGGAAAGCCGTGTGATTGGCCCGGGCATCTGAGCATCATCTTCGGCCCGGTCTGTCGCTCTTCGGCATCGCAATTACCTGACTCGGCGCGCTCCGACACGGCTATCATTCCGTCTTCTTCATGAGCATGAAGACAGCTGTTTAACGAGGCACTTTGCAAGAAGACAGTGCAAAGAGGGGGTTCTCCTCCAGCGCCGGTCTCGCCCAAGGAGAATGTCTGGGCGAAACACATCTACTCTGGCGTCCTCACACGTTTGCCCAATACTTGACCGCTGACCGTCTCTGAGTGGTACGATGAGAACCATTGTTCGCAGAAGTCATCGAGAAGCATCCCACTCCAAGCCTCCAACGTCTACCCCGAGGGTCCAGGTGTGGTATTTATGGCTGTTCTCAGACGCCGAGAAATACGATGCAAGCTAGCCGAGCGGTGGTTGAGGATGGTCATTTGGATGAGAAGACGGAACCGGTGAGATAAACCGGCCATTACGGTCGTGAGTTTCAGCTTCTGCCTCTTCTCACAATTGGAGCAAGTAAGAGAGAAGGCGAGAGGACACGAGAGATGATGCAGGTCCGACTTGCCATCTGGTGAGGATGGCAATGGTCTGATTTTGCAAGGCGAGGCTGGATATCAGACGGAGATGGCACAATTTTAGTAATTGGTGATGGATGCTTATCACGGAATTCACGGACCGAATGGTTGAGTGAGGGGCCGGTGGTTTACTGGACAGCTGTTTTGCATGTCCATGGCCGGTCTCTGGATGCTGACCAGACTGGTTTATACACGTGTTAGAGTAGCAGCAGGAGAGAAGATTCAGCTCTTGTCATATCTTCCAATCAAACCATCACGTTCAGCAATCGCATGATGGTCTTGTCGCAAGAACAAAAAACAAAAGAAAGCTGATACACGGTGGTTTGTGCTCGCGGGCCAGGATTACCCCGCGCTAGCTAAAATATTCACAGCTTCTCTCAACAAGCGCCGCGTCTTCTCAGATTGTGGACTCCCTTGCCTTTCTCTCCTTCTCTCTCCCACCACCTCACATCTCTCTACTAGACATACAAGATGGCCGACGCAATCGCACACCTCCAGGCTGGCCGCACCAGAATTGAGTGGCTCTCGCAGCTCAACACTGAGTATGCTCCCAAGCGCCAGTTCCGCCGCAGTTCCATCATCTGCACCATTGGTCAGTCGAGCTGGACGACCTCGAACTGTGAAAGGAGCCCGCGCTGACAAGATGCAGGTCCCAAGACCAACTCCCCCCAGGCCATCAACATGCTCAGAACTGGTGAGCTCAAGTCTTTCCCTCTTGACGTAATGCAAAACAAGCTAACAGCAGCAACAAAGCCGGTCTGAACGTTGTCCGCATGAACTTCTCCCACGGTTCATACGAGTACCACCAGTCTGTCATTGACAACGCCCGTGAGGCCGAGAAGACCCAGGCTGGCCGTCCCGTTGCCATTGCTCTTGACACCGTAGGCTTCACCAGACAAGCAGCTCAAGACACCAAATGCTAACAACAGCGCAGAAAGGTCCTGAGATCAGAACCGGTAACACCGTCAACGACCAGGACTTCCCCATCAGCGCCGGTGCCGAGATCAACATCACCACCGACGAGAAGTATGCCACCGCCTGCGACGAGAAGAACATGTAAGACTCCAGCCTGGAACCCACTCCAAACCACCCAACTAACCCTTCTGAAGGTACCTCGACTACAAGAACATCACCAAGGTGATCGAGAAGGGCCGTATCATCTACGTCGACGACGGTGTCCTCGCTTTCGAGGTTCTCGAGGTTGTTGACGAGAAGAACATCCGCGCCAGAGCTGTCAACAACGGCAAGATCTCTTCCAAGAAGGGTGTCAACCTCCCCAAGACCGACGTCGACCTTCCTGCTCTTTCCGAGAAGGACAAGGCCGATCTCCGTTTCGGTGTCAAGAACAAGGTCGACATGGTCTTTGCTTCCTTCATCCGCTCCGGTGACGACGTCAAGGCCATCCGTGAGGTCCTCGGCGAGGACGGCAAGGACATCCAGATCATCTCCAAGGTCGAGAACCAGCAGGGTGTCAACAACTTCGACGACATTCTCAGAGAGACCGACGGTGTCATGGTCGCCCGTGGTGACTTGGGTATCGAGATCCCCCCTGCCCAGGTCTTCATCGCCCAGAAGATGATGATCACCAAGTGCAACATTGCCGGCAAGCCCGTCATTTGCGCCACCCAGATGCTCGAGTCCATGACTTACAACCCTCGCCCCACCCGTGCTGAGGTTTCCGACGTCGGTAACGCCATCCTTGATGGTGCCGACTGTGTCATGCTTTCAGGCGAGACCGCTAAGGGTAACTACCCCAAGGAGGCCGTCACTATCATGCACGAGACCTGCCTCCTCGCCGAGGTCGCCATCCCCTACGTCAACGCCTTCGACGAGCTCCGCAGACTCGCTCCCATTCCCGTCCCCACCACCGAGTCCTGCGCCATGGCCGCCGTCTCTACCTCGCTCGAGCAGAACGCCGGTGCCATCCTTGTCCTCTCCACCAGCGGTAACACCGCCCGTCTCATCTCCAAGTACAGACCCGTCTGCCCCATCATCATGGTCTCGCGTAACTCGCGTGCCACCCGCTACTCTCACCTCTACCGTGGTGTCTGGCCCTTCCACTACCCCGAGGAGAAGCCCGACTTCAAGGAGGTCTCATGGCAAGAGGATGTTGACAAGCGCCTGAAGTGGGGTATCAAGCACGCCATCGAGCTTGGTATCCTCACCAAGGGTGACCCCGTCGTCACTGTCCAAGGCTGGAGAGGCGGCATGGGTCACACCAACACCCTCCGCATCGTCCCCGCCGAGCCCGAAGACCTTGGCCTTGACCCCGAGGCTTAGAGCGCTAACGGTCAGTGTTGTTGATTTCTTTTACCTTGTTCGACTTTTTTTTTTTTTGGTTCGGGTTTTTTTTACGATTGTCAAATGGTGGAGGTTGTGTAGGGGACGAAAACTAGATATCCAGAGGAAATAAACTTCTCATCCAAACTTCAAAAAAATCATTTCTTCGCATGTCCATTTT